>Ga0315282_10001671_pt1 | contig 41596 bp, 24 predicted proteins | sample YL17G07_20_MG_FD_203693 | JGI IMG/M metagenome (GOLD analysis project Ga0315282, IMG submission 203693) | Sediment microbial communities from Yellowstone Lake, YNP, Wyoming, USA - YL17G07_20 | ecosystem: Environmental > Aquatic > Freshwater > Lake > Sediment | place: USA: Wyoming | collected...
GGCCTCGGATAGCCTGCCCAGGTAACTGAGGGTGTCCAGCGCCGCCAAGCGCACGACGGAGGGCAGCTCGGCGATCGGGCCTCCGGCCGCAGCCAGCGCGTCATCGTGACGGTCCATCAGCCGTAGCGCGGTGACCAGCCGCTCGCGAACGCGCGTCTGCTCCGGGGCGTCGGCGAGTGCCTGGCGTATCTCGGCCAGGCCCCGCAGTCCGTTGCCGGCCAGCACGTCGCAGAACCCCATCAGAGCGCTCGCCCACGGCCCGACGCCGGGCTGCGACACCGATGCCGACAGAGCCCCCATCGCCTTCGGAGACCGCGAAGCGGCCCCGAGGGCCTGGGTCAGGGCATAGCGGCCGGCGGCTAGGTCATCCACCGTGACGCCGTCCTGCGGCGGGAAGGCGCCTGCGCCGAGCAGAGCCTGCACCGCTTCCGACGGTCGGTCGGCCCCGAGGTAGGCAATGGCGAGCGCGGGCGCCGCGGAAGGCGGGCCGATGCGCTTCTCGCCGACGTCCCTGAGCGCGGTGACGGCGTCTTCCCACCTGTGGTGGCGCAGGGCCACTTGCCCCGCGAACATGTTCGCGTCCTCGTCTTTGGCGGTGCGGACGCCCTCGAGGAGCGAGTCGAACCCCTGATCGAGCCGCCCGGTTTTGACAAGGCAGTCGCCCAGGCCCAGCAGCGCCCAGGGGCGCAGGTCGCCCGGCGTGTCGGGGTCGTCGGCCGCTTCGCGGAACTGCGCGGCCGCAAACGCGGTGTAGCCAAGATCGGTGAACTCGGACGCGGCGTTGTAGGCGTACCACCAGGCGGGCGCATCCGTGGCGGGGAACTGCAGTAGCTCGGCGCCGGCGCAGTGCCGGCCGCGCCAGAAGGCCGCGTCGGCAAGGGACTCGTCAGACGCAAGCAGGGCCGTCTTGCCGAGGCGGTACCAGAGATCGGCGGAGTCGGGAGCCAGGCACGAGGCCGCCTTGAGGACCGCGAGGGCGCGGTTGTTCTGTTCCGCGGCCGAGAGAGCGCGCGCGACCCACTCGTGCCCCTCGATCCGGGTCGGGTACGTCCGCCGGAGCTTCTCGGCGAGGCTGAGCGCGGCGGCCGTGTCGCCGGAGCCGAGAGCGGCTTCGCAGCGGGCTACCTCGTCAGACAGGTCGACCTGTGCGGCACAGGGGAAGGCCGCAAGGGCCAGGACTACAAGGAGGATATGCGCGGGAAGTCGGCGGGCCACGGGAAGCTCCGTCCTCCGTTCGGCAGAGCGCGATTCGGCGGACAGTGTAACAGACCACCACCGGTCGCACCTCATGCCATTGGCGAAGGTGCGGAACGTCCCGCACTGGGCTTGGTGGTAGGTGCTATAATCGAGGTGGTCCGCAGGACATTGCCGGGCCGCGCACGAAACTGGAAGGTCGGAAAGCAGTGACCCTCCGGGGGGTCTCCTCGGGCCTAGGGTTAGCGGAGGTAGAGAATGTCCAGTCCCAGACAAGCGCGGTCGTTCCCCCAGATGCTGGTCGCCAAGGGCGTCGTCTCCGAGGACAAGCTGCGAGAGGTCCTATCGAGCGACGATGCCAAGAACCAGCGGCTTGAGGAAGTCCTTGTCAGCAAGGGTATGGCGAACCCGGTCGACGTCTACAGGGCCAAGGCCGAGTACCTCAACGTGCGTTTCGTCGACATGAACGCGACCGATGTCGATGAGGACGTGGTAAACCTCCTCCCGATGGACGTCGTGGAACGGCTCAATGTGATCCCTATCGCGCGGACGTCAACCGGAGAGGGCCTGGTGGTCGTCATGCCCGACCCCTCGGACCTCCTGGCTATCGACGAAGTTAGGCGTGGGGCCAAGGTTGACGTCGAGGCCGTGCAGGGCGTGCCGTCGCACATCGAAGCGGCGAGGGTCCGAGTCTACGGTGCGGTCGACCACGGTGCGGTAGAGGAGGCTGTCGCGGAGATGGCCGGTGCCGCGGCGGGGCGGATCTCGTCAGGCCGCGTGGCGCGCGCCGGTATGGACGTTGACATCACCGCGAGGCTCCAGGGCACGGACGAAGAGATAGCGCAGTCCGCGCCTATCATTCGTATCGTGAACACGCTGCTGCGCGAGGCGATCAAACTCGGTGCATCAGACGTTCACATCGAGCCGCAGCAGGACTCAGTCCGCATCCGTTACCGCGTGGACGGCGATCTGCAGGAGATCATGAACCCGCCCAAGCACATCCACGCGCCGCTTATCTCTCGTATGAAGATCCTCGCCGACATGGACATCGCCGAGCGGCGTATCCCGCAGGACGGGCGCGTCCGCGTCAGGCTCGACAATCACCTCTATGACCTCCGCGTCTCCACGGTCCCGACGGTGAACGGCGAGAAGTGCGTGTTTCGTATCCTCGATCAGTCGGACATGTTCCTCGGCCTCGAGCGACTCGGCTTCACGCCTGAGACCCTTGCCGTCCTGGAGAAGCTGATCCGCCAGCCGAACGGCATTCTGCTCAGCACGGGGCCGACCGGCCACGGCAAGACGACGACGCAGATGTCGATCCTGCAGCGCATCTCCACGATCGACCGCAACGTCATCACGATTGAGGAGCCGGTCGAGTACCAGCTACCGGGCATAAGCCAGGTGGCCGTCAACCGCAAGGCGGGCCTCACGTTTGCCACGGCGCTGAGACACTTCCTGCGTCAGGACCCGGACATCATCCTCGTCGGCGAGATCCGTGACCTTGAGACCGCCGACATCGCCGTTGAGGCCTCGCTGACAGGCCACCTTGTGCTTTCGACGCTGCACACGAACAACGCCCCGACAGCCGTCACGCGGCTCAATGACATGGGCGTCGAGCCATTCCTTATCTCGGCGTCACTTATCGGAGTCCTTGCGCAGCGCCTCACCAAGCGCGTGTGCAACAACTGCCGTGAGGAGTACAGGCCGCCGGCGGACCTGATGCTGGCGTTCGACTGGGACGTTGAGAACCCGCCGAACCCGACTCAGAAGTTCTACAGGGGCCGCGGCTGCGACATATGCCGCCAGACCGGCTACAAGGGCCGCATGGGCATCTTTGAGATGATGATGCTCAACAGCGAGATCCGCGAGCTGATCGTCCGACGCTCGCCGCTGGCCGACATTGAGGCGGCGGCTCGCTCTATCGGCATGATCACCCTGAAGGAGGATGCCTTCCACAAGGTCCTCACAGGGATAACGAACGTGGAAGAGATAGTTAGGAAGGTCATGACCGCCGGCTGGGACTAGGAAGCCCGGCGCTCGATATGCTCCGGTCGCCGCCGCGCTCGCGCGGCGTGCGTCGGTGTACGGCGGCTCCAGGGCGCCGGTTCGGATGCCGATCCAGAGGGAGGGCTACTCTACATGACTTCACCCCAGCAGCCGACGGGGCCTGTTCCGAGGCCTGTTGCTCCGCCCGGTGCCCCGGGCCAGCCCGGCGCCCGTCCCCCGGGCGCCCGCCCCGTCAGCAAGCCCAGGCCGGTCATCGACGTTCACATCGACGAATTGCTCGACTTCGTCGTGGAGAAGAACGCCTCCGACCTCCACGTCTCGGTCGATCTGCCGCCCGTGGTACGCATCGACGGCGAGCTGAAGAAGATGAACTACGAGAGCTTCATCCCGCAGACGGCGCAGAACATGCTGTACGCCATCCTCAGGGACGAACAGATACAGCGCTTCGAGGAGTACATGGAGCTCGACTTCTCCTACTCGCTCCAGAAGCGCGCCCGCTTCCGCGTCAACTACTACCGCGACCGCGGCGCGATGGCGGCGGCGTTCCGTCTGATTCCCGCCGTGATCCCCACGGTCGAGCAGCTAGGGCTTCCAGCCGTCGTGAAGGACCTGGCCCGGAAGCCTCGCGGTCTCATACTCGTTACGGGTCCGACAGGCAGCGGCAAGTCGACCACGATGGCCGGCATGATCAACGTCGTCAATGACGAGTACGCCAAGCACGTTATCACCATCGAGGACCCCATCGAGTACCTTCACACCCACAAGCGGTCCATCGTGAACCAGCGCGAGCTCGGGCAGGACACCTTGGCCTTCAACTCGGCCCTGCGCGCCTCGTTGCGCGAGGACCCCGACGTCATCCTGGTCGGTGAGATGCGCGACCACGAGACGATGGCCCTTGCGATAACGGCCGCTGAGACGGGCCACCTGGTCATGTCCACCCTGCATACCAATACGGCGGCGGACTCGGTAGACCGCGTCATCGACGTCTTCCCGCCCGGCCAGCAGGAGCAGGTCCGCGTCCAGCTCTCGAACAACCTGGTGTCCATCCTGTCGCAGCAGTTACTCGCGCGCGCGAACCAGCCGGGCCGTGTCTGCGCGATGGAGGTCTGCATCGCGAACGCGGCCATTCGGAACCTAATCCGCGAGGCCAAGGCACACCAGGTAACATCGATCATCCAGACACACACCAACATAGGCATGCAGACGATGGATCAGGCCCTGAAGGAGCACTACCAGAACGGCATGATCAGCTACGAGGATGCGATGGAGAGAGCCGTCAACCCGCAGGAGCTCAGCAAGATGCTCATGGTCGACGACTCGATGTCCGGCCGATAGCCGGAGGAGGGAGGCGGGGGCCCTATGCCGACCTTCGCGTTTGTCGTCAAGGATTCCCGCGGCGTCGAAGTCCAGTCTTCGCTGCCCGGCAAGAACGAGGCCGAGATCAGGCGGAACCTACAGGCGCGCGGGTACGAGATCGTCTCGCTGACCCGCACCAGGGACGTCGGGGCCAAGCGCCCGAAGACCAGCATGTTCAGGCGTGTCAAGCTGACGGACTTGGCGCAGTGGTGCCGGCAGTTCGCCACCATGATCAACGCCGGCGTGTCGCTCATAAGGTGCCTCACGGTCCTCCAGGAGCAGACGACCAACACCAACCTGCGGACCATCACGCGCGACATTCGGGACGAGGTCGAGGGAGGCAACACTCTCTCCGGCGCGATGACGAAGTACTCGCGTACGTTCTCAACTCTCGCCATCGGTCTCGTGCGCGCGGGCGAGGTCGGCGGCGTGCTCGACGAAGCCCTTCTGCGGCTTGCGGGCTTCATGGAGAAGGACGTAGAGCTCCGCCGGAAGATCAAGTCGGCCATGACCTATCCCGTCATCGTTATGGCGGCGGCGTGCGGCATCGTCGGCTTCCTAGTTACCTTCATCCTCCCCAAGTTCATGGACATGTATGAGGAACTCGGCGTCGGCCCCGACAAGATGCCGGCCATGACCATGTTCCTGCGCAACACGGCCTTCTTCGCCCGAGACCACTTCCTCATCGTCTTGGGGGTCGTCGTGGCGATAGTCATCGCGCTTAAGCTGATAGGCCGGACCAAGATGGGCCGAAGGTACATCGACCTCATCAAGCTCAAGACGCCGGTCTTCGGCAAGCTGTGGCACAAGGTCGCGCTCGCAAGGTTCGCGTCGACGCTGTCGACTCTGCTCCAGAGCGGCGTTCCCATCCTGCAGGCTATGGAGACCGTGGCGGGAACGGTCGGCAACGCCATCATCGCGGACGCGATCCTGGACGCCAGGGCCGCGATCAGAGAGGGCGAGGAGATCGGCCGCCCGCTGCGGGACTCGGGGTGGTTCCCGCCGATGGTCGTGCAGATGATCGCTATCGGCGAGGAGACGGGATCGCTGGACGCCATGCTGATGAAGATCTCCGACTTCTACGAGTCGGAGGTCGAGACGGCTCTGGCGCAGCTCACCGCCGCCCTCGAGCCCATGCTCATCGTGTTCCTGGGCGTGGTAGTCGGGTTCATCGTCATCTCGATGTTCATGCCCTTGGTCAGCCTTATCTCCGAGCTCTCGTCGGAGGGCAGCGACAGCAGCTCGGGCGGCGAGGGCGGAGGCGAGGAGTAGCGGATCGCGCGGCATTGAGGCCCGGCCGCGGACGCGCTCCGCGGTCGGGCCGATTCCTTGAGGGGGGGCCACACGGTAACGGCCGTGTCGGGTTCAGTGGTACCTTTCCTAGCGGCGTGGCACTTCGCGCTGGGCGCCTCGGTTGGGAGCTTCCTGAACGTCTGCATCTATCGGCTCCCGCGCGGCCTCCCGGTCACGGGCAGGTCCCACTGCCCCACGTGTGGCACCACCTTGCGTCCGGTCGACCTTGTTCCCCTCCTGTCCCAACTCGCGTTGCGGAGCCGATGCAGGCACTGCGGCGCCCGGTTTTCGTGGCGCTACTTCGGCGTGGAAGCGCTGCTGGGCGCGATCTATGCCGGGTCGTTCCTGTTCGTGGTCTTCACGGCCGGGGGGGACGCGGCCCTGCTCGCGAAGCTGCTAGTCGCGCTGACCTGCCTGGTCGGCGTGATCGCGGTAGACCTCGAGACATACACGATCCCCGACGGGTTTATAGTGGCTCTCGCGGTGACTGGTGTGGGCTACGATCTCGCGTCGTGGGCCCTCGGAACGAACGCGATGCCTCCCGTCCAGGTGCTTGGCCGCTTGCCGGTGCCGCAGTCCGTCCTGGGGGCGGCGGCCGGGTTCCTGGGGCTGTGGCTCGTCGGTCGGCTGTTCAGTCTCCTGCTCGGGCAGGAGGCCATGGGCTTCGGCGACGTGAAACTAACCGGAGCCGCAGGCGCCCTGCTTGGGCCCGGGCTCTTGCTGCCGGCGTACTTCCTGCTCGCGGTTGCGCTTGGCGCCGTCGTCGGGCTGGCTGTTGTGCTCTGGCGGCGGGTGGCCAGCCCGATTGACTCGGAGCACCGGGTGGCTCGAACACGACTGCCGTTCGGGCCATTCCTGGCTGTGGCGCTCGCGATTTCACTGCTGCTTCCCGACGCTCTACGCGCCGGGCTTGTCCGTTTGTACGGGTTCTAGGCGGCGGTCGCGGCCCGCCCGAGCCTACGCACCCGCACGTTTGGGGCCGCTATGGAGGGGGTAAGAGTACGGTGAAGCCGGGAGGCGTTGCCTTTCGCGGTCTGTGCCGGGCCTACCGCCTGCCTTTCAAGCCGGGCCGTCGGGCCCTCAGGAGGAGTTCGGAATGAGGAACAAGAGAGCAGGCTTCACCCTCGTCGAGCTGCTCGTGGTGATCGCCATCATCGCGGTGCTCGCGGGTATCCTCTTCCCCGTGTTCGCCGCAGTCAAGCGGAAGGCGCGGATGGCCGCCGACACCTCGAACCTGGTGCAGATCGCGGGGTCGCTGAAGGCCTACATGCTGGACCACAACGGAATGGCGCCCCCGACGCTCTACGCGGTCCAGAGGGAGGGCGGTCGGGCGACCGCCCCGGGCGACATCAAGAAGCAGGCGTTCAGCTACCAAGAGGACGGCTTCGGCAACGTCTTGTACAACTACTGCGGCTACATGCCCAACGGTGTCGCGGCCGCCCCCGGTGTCTACTTACTCGGCGCCCCCGGATCGCCGACGGCGCAGGGCGGGGGCTGGCCGCCGGTCGGTGGATCAGCGGTGGCTTGGGCCGACCACGGCATCACCAATTGGGGCAACTTCCCGATGATGCGGAACAAGACGCACCCGCAGAACACGGTGGTCACGTGGAGTCCGTATAACCGGCACGACACCGACAGCATCGATCCTCCGTACGACCAGGGGCCGATCATCGTGCTCCTCGCGGACGGACGCACGAAGGTCTATGCGGACGCGACGGCTCTGACCCTGTTCCAGGCGGATGCGACCGGCCTGACGTACTGGCAGCATCAAGGCCAGTAGGCGTCATGCCCGCCAATGGCGCGCTTACGTGTGGCGCATGCGGAGGTGTGCGGCAATGAGACGACACGAGATCGGAGCATCGGCGGGACGCGGTATGACTCTCGTCGAGATACTGGTCACGATCTTCGTTCTCGCCGTGGGACTCCTGGCCGTTATCAGGGTCCTTGTCCCCGGCCTTACCGCCCTGCCGCGTAGCGACAACCGCGCGCGCGCCGGTCTGTTGTGTCAGGATGCCGCGCGACGCGTTGAGATCGCGCCGGAGCGCAGGCCGGATGCCGTCGCGCACGCGGTCAAGATCGATCCGGCGAACCTCTCGAGCGGCTGGCGCCTGATCCACGATGTCTGCGTCGGAGACGTGGACCAGATGTCGCCGTCGCTGAGCGCGGCCAACCCCGGGGCGCCGGCCATCTGGCCGGCCTATCCTAACCTGGTGATCGGAGAGAGGTTTCAGAAGCCGCTTCCGGGCCAGCCTGTCATCGTTGAAGCGGGGCCGTATGTCCAGGGCTCGCTGTGGGTCTACTACCCCGACCCCTATGTGGAAGTGACGGGCGTGCCGACGGATCCCGGGACGTTCTCCGTCTCGGCCAACACGGTGACCTTCGTTCCGCGCAACGGCACCGTAGTGGGGTTCATGGCCGGGTACACGTACCTGGCAGGCCCGGCTCAGCCCGCGGACGTGGTAGGCGAGACGCCGCAGCTCACGGGACCGACGACGTTCAACCTCGGTGCTGTGCCCATCCGCTACTCGGTGTCGCTCTACGAGATCGCGCCGGGCGTTGTTTCCCCGCCCGCGCCGCCCAACCCCGACGATCTTGGCCGCGGCGGCGCGATCCAGTTCAACTCGATCGACCCACCGCCCGGCACGGTCCTCGCGTGCATGTATGAGATCAAGGCCCATGTGCGCACCGGCATAGACGAGGCCATGAGAACCAGGGAGTCGCTGAGCGACATCGAGGACCTGCGTAACGTGGCGGTGCCTGACATCCTGACGTTCGACACCTATGTGCCGGTGAACGCCGACGCGACCGGGCTGCGCCGCGTTAAGTTGCCGTTCGAGCACATCGCGGGCATCACACCGGAGGGGGCTACCGTTCCTCTGGACGACACCGGGCCCGAGAATGTCCGCTTGGTAAGCAAGATAGACGGCCAGGTGGGAGTGCCCGGATCGGGGATCGTCGATGACGGGGCCCCCGGCGACAATGTCGCCGCTACCGACGGCTTCCTCACCTTTGATGGGACGCTCGGTCCGGGGACTCCGGTCAGGGTCTACTACCGCCTGAACGGCGGTTGGTCCATCGAGCGCCACGTCGCCGCCGCGAACTACTCGCAACTCAACCGGGCCGCGACCGTGTTCAACCCGGGGGCCTCGCGCGGTCTCAAGCAGTATTGGTACTCTACCTGGACATCACCCAGCCCGCGCATGCTCACTCTGGTGTTCCACAACCTCCCGGGGAACGGCGGGCCCGTGGTAGGTAGGTTCGAGACCTACTGGCGCACGGGCGCCCCGCCGATGAACTACGAGGCCGACGGCCACAGGATCGCGGTCGACTACCGTTACGCGGCGCCGGATCCGAACGATCCGAACCGCACGGTGACGCAGCGCGTGACCGGAGAGACGCACCTTGTCGATTTCTACACCCATGCCTTCACGCTGAACCACCCGGACGTGGTTCAGATCGATGCGGTGAGGGGTATCTCATACAAGGTGCGGGCCTGCTTCGACGATCCGACGGGCTTCCGCTCGCGTGTCGACGACGACACACTGGCGATGCGCTGAGAGAGGGAGTGAACGGCGATGACAGTCGGCACAGTCCGCAGACGAGGCTTCACCATCCTCGAGCTGCTCGTCGTGATGGGCATCATCGCCCTGCTCGCCGGCATAGTGATCGCGTTCTATGGCCAGACGGCCAGGTCCCAGCGGCGCTACCGGGCCATCACGAACATGCGGATCGTGTACAGCTCGCTCAGGCAGTACCAGCTCGAAGAGGGCGGCCTGCCCCCGTTCAGTCCGGCACTCGCGCGGGACATATACCTCTACCAGGTGGCGAAGGTCTCGGACCCGAGCCTCACCCCTGAGACGTTCCCGGCGCTCTCGGCGCCCAGGCCCGATCGCCACTGGTACGGTCTGTGGGCCTTGGTTGAGACCGGAGCGCTCGAGTCGAAGGGGCCGCTGCACGACCCGTCCGGCAAGTACGCGTGGGTCGACGACGGTGGGACGACCGTTCAGGTCGCCTCGACCGCCGGAACGGGGCGTATCGAGGATGACTTCTTCTGGTGCACGTTGCAGACGTTTGACCCGGACAGAGGGTTATGGGCGTACCTTCCAAGCCGGAACTGGACGGCCAACCCCGACCCGGCCGAGGCTGCTCTGAACTACCGCAGGCAGCTCTGGCCGGATACGGATGGGAACCCGTTGACGCCGGGTATACCGCCCTTCACGCCGGCCGATGGAAGAGGCCAAGTGAGATGGATGCCGGCCGAGTCGACCGTGGTCTGCTGGAGCCCGTACTACCGGATCGGGCATGATCCCGTGACACTTGTGCTCTACTGGGACGGGACCGTGCAGCTCAAGCGGACGTTCCTCAGTGACCCTGACCCGGCGTTCATCGATCCACTGGCGGAGTAGTCGCCAGGCTGCGTCGGCTAGGTAGCCTTTCCGGTTGCGGGAAGGAGAAACGGTATGGTTGTCGCGATGCGCTCGCCAAGACAACTGACGGTCCACCGCAGGGCAGGAGCCGGCTTCACGCTGGTGGAGCTGCTCGTGGTCATGGTCATCCTCATGATTCTCCTCGGCCTCATCTTCGTGCCGATGTATCAGGCGTTCAACGCCACGAAGCGCGTCGAGACCGTGACGATGCTCCAGAGCACCATGAGCCACGCCATGTCCCAGATGGTGAATGACCTCGAAGAGGCGATGTTCGTCTACGCGGCGCCGCCCGTGACCGCCTACGCCACGGCCGACATGCCCGACGCGGTGTACATGCCGTTCATCGACATCGGCAAGCCGGCGACAGAGGACGAGAGTGTCATCGCTTTCTACGACTCCGGAGGCGGAGCGAACGCGTCCCGCGGGAACGCCGACCGGCTCGCCTATCCGACCCGGCCCAGCGACAAGGTCATCCGCTACTTCGTGGCTCCGCTGCCGGGGCATCCCGCGGCGCCCGTGTCCTACATGTGGGGAGAGGATCCGGCGTTGGTTCCGGGGGCGGTCGGCCGCCAGGGCTACCTCAACCCGTTCGACAATCCCTACGCCGACAACGCGCAGGTGAACCTGTCCACTCTCTACAGGGCTGAGTTCACGATCGGTGAGGTGCAAGCGGCGGGCGGGTTCAGCGGGCCGGTCACCCTTGCCGACCTGCAGGATCCGTACTTCTACACCGGCCGGCTCGCCAGCCGCAGTGACTTCAACCCCGTCAGGCTCGGGCGCTATTGGAAGACAGTGTCGATGCCGCTCAGCAACCCGGAGATGATGGACTGCGCGCTCTACACGTATGACCCTTCGCGGGACGACGAGCGCCCGATGATGGCGCTGCCGGCGGCCGGCCAGCCGGGGGCTGTCCCGGGCCTCAACCTGGTCCCGCTCATAGTGCCGGGCGAGACGGTCATGGCCGGCGGAGATCGCGAGGCCACGGGCTACAAGACGAAGGAGCAGTTCTGGGCGAACCTCGGCACGTGCATCATCCAGCACCTCAACCCCGCCGCGCCGGGCCCGCTTCCGCAGTACTCGGCCCAGGACGCCATCAACAACCCGGGCGGCAGTGTCGGACCGAGGATGCTGCCCGCGGTCAACCCCGTTACCGGCGAGCTGCGCTACTCCCGCCGCGTGATCGAGATGTACGTAGAGGAACCGGTCGGCAATCCCGCCGTCCCTGTCGCGCTCATCTCGCTTCAGACGGACAACCCAGGCGGGTCACCCGTGTTCCGTCACCTCTACAGGGTGAGCTACGGGGCCATGAGGACGCTGCCGGGGCCCGGCACCTTCAACGAGCGGGACCAGCGGTTCAAGGTCGTGTATGAGTCCGAGATCGTGCGGCTGGTGAACCGCGCGAGCGGGCAGCCGGTGCAGTGCCAGCGGGTGGAGACGGAGCCTATGGGCCCCTTCCAGTACCGCGTCTACTACGACACCGGCATAATCCAGTTCGACAAGCTCAACTTCCCCGATCCGAACGCTTTCGAGATCTGGGTGGAGTACGACTATCGCGACAACTTCGCGTGGCTCGTCCCCGACCCGGTGACGGGAGCCGTCGACCCCAGGGGCTACGTGGACGACATGCTCGTGATCAGTTACGTCTCGCGCGGCGAGATGACGGCGACCCTGAGCGTCACGGCGTACGACATCGCGTCGGGTCAGGCGATCCCGATGAGCCTTTCGCGGAAGGTTCGCCTGCGCAACGCGGTGAGGTAGCGGCCGCCGGCCCCGATGGGGGATACGGGGTCCCGAAGGTGGACAGAAGATGCTGAGAAGACGCTTCTCGTCACAGTCAGGTCAGGCGCTCATCATCGCAGTGCTGCTGTTGGTCCTGCTGGCCATCCTCTCCGCGGTGTTCGTAGCGTTCGTGGCCCACGCGCTCGCACAGTCAGGCAGGCGCTCAGACGTTGAGGCGGCCGAGCGGATGTCCATCTCGGGCATACAGTACGCGCACAGGCAGCTCAGGACGTCGTCGGAGCTCGGCGACTGGCGACCGATTCCGCCGGCGCTGCCTCCCCCCGGCTACTACACCCAGTGGGAGACCGACCGGATCCAGAGCAGAGCGGACTGGACCTTCCCGCCGTTCGTGAAGGTCGACCTGCCCGCCGAGGCGGGAGACGACCCCTACGCGTCGGGCTCGGCCGGGGAAGAACAGGCCGGCAGGTGCTTGATCCAGGTACGCTATGTCCCTTCGCTGTGGAGCCCCGTGCCGGGGTCCACGTGGGGCACGTACAACTACCCGGATGACGCCGGCACCTCCATGCCGGGGCTGAACCTCTACGACTACGACCCGCTGTCGCCCTTCATCCGCGTCACGGCGATGGGCAGCTCGCGGAACTCGCCGAATGTGCTTCGCGTGAAGGTCGCCTACGTTCCGCTCGTGCTTCCCGACCGGCTGTTGAGCATCGTGGACGGCGACGAGACGCTACGTCCGGCGTCATTCGGCATTCCGTCGTGGGTGGACATCGACGGCGACCTCGAGGCGGACACCAACGGCGACGGCGTCGTCGCCGGGGACGAGTTCAGAGAGTTCGTCATCAACCGCCTCGACGGCGGCGTCCACTCGAACACGTCGCTCGTAGTCTACGGGCGGAACTCGCTCGGGTGGGTGAGGGGTTGCCGAGGCGACGCCGTCACCGCGGCCGGCAACTTCAGCATGAACGACCCGGTAGCCGCTCTCGGCCTCGGCGCTCTCCCGCCGGAGCTACTGCCGGGCATGCGATTCCAGCGGCTCGACGCGGTCCCGGGCGTGGTGCCGACCGCGCCCGACCTTGACTGGCTGAACCCGGCGCTGCTGAATGTGTACCCGAGCCTGCTGCCCGGCGGGGCGCCGGCACCGACGCAAGTGGGCGCCGCGTTCGACCCGCAGACGGGCTATGTTCAGGACTTCTGGAGCATCATGGACCCGACCGTGGACTCACTCGTCGGGCCGCTCTCACCGGACTACAAGAAGCGCAACGCGCAACGCATCCGCCCGGGGCTGCTCGACGAGACCGACGACACCAACGCGGTCAGGTTGAGGCGCCTGGCGCTCGAGTCCGGCCGGCTCTGCGTGATCGCCGGGGCAACGCGCAACACGGCTGAGTTCGGTCTGGGGCGGACGATCTACGTGAACAACGACCTCGACATTCAGCCGCACGATCCGCAGGCCCTGCACGACAACTGGACCCGGGCGGGCGCGCAAGCGAGCGCGTACTGGTACGGCCCGGTCTACGAGCCGCCGGGCTGCGAGGTGATCTTCCACGAGAAGGACATCGCGGCCGACTGGAACGCGAGCCCGCCCGCGGACACGGGACCGCCGCCTCCGCAGCGGGCGTACGGGAACCTGCCGGCACTACCGGACATCGAGATAATCCGTCGTCCGTCACCGAACGGGCAGCAGGTTCCGTTCATGGTGCCGGTCGTGGGAGACACGAACGGCAACGGCCTCGCGGATGACGTGAACGATATCTGGAACCCCGGCAGCGGGAACCCGGCGGCGATCGTGGGCGTCATGCCGCTCGATATCGACCCGCCGAACGCGGTGCCGGACAATCACATCATCCTCGACTACCCGGCCGACGGTTGCCTGTACTTCACCGGCAACGTGCGGGTGAGGGGCAAGCTGCCGATCGCACGGACGGACGTGCTGTCCGATGTCTGGGCCGAGGACGGGCTCTACTACCCGCGCAGGTACGACCTGTCGGTGGTCAGCCGCGAGAACATCTACGTCGACGGCGACCTGATGACCGCGGTCGACTGGTGGTCGCCCTCAAACACCGCGTCTCCGTTCGACCTGCCGGAGGACCGCTACGCGGCACGCATCGCGCTGCTCTCCGAGCGCAACGTGGCCCTCAACGCGACGCGCGGCGAGTACCAGGGCCCCGGGATCATCACCGACTGTGAGTACATCCCGGATACCCCCGAGGGCTCCGCGAGCGCGGGACACTGGCTGCTTGAGCCGGGCAAGTCGTTCATCACCTTCTTCGGCTTCGGCGGGCTGGACCTGTCCCGGCCTGAGTGGGTGCACGGGGGAGCGCCGGCCGACAACCCGATGGACACCGGCACGAACCCGAGGTACGGCGGCGCATCGCCTATCACTTGGCGCGACGACCTGTTCCTGAAGCTGCGCGTGCGCGGCAGCAGGTTGTCGCCGTTCCACGTGTACATCAACGGGGTGCCCTACGACTTCGATACCCGCTTGAGCGGCGACTTCCCGGAAGCGGACGGCGTGAACCCCTGCCGGCAGATGAATGCGAACGTGCAGACGCTGTGCATCCCGCTCGCGATCGACGGCCAGCCGATGCCGACCGTCGCCGGGTTCAACGGCGAGTGGGGTGGCCCGGCGGGCGCTCCGCCCCTGTTCATAGACGGCAATCCGGGCAACCTCAATAGCATCGTCATCAGGCCGTCCGACGGAATGACACGGCCGGTTGAGATCTACGGTGTCTCGATCGAGCGGCGCGACGAAGTGGCTGTCGCGCCGGGCGGGGCGGGCGTGCCCGAGGGCGTGCCCATAGTCACCCCGGCGGGCGATGGCGGCGCGGCCGCGGTCGAGCATCCGTGGTTCGCCTGGAGCGACCACCAGGGGCCCCCGCCTCTGGTGCGCGCGGGCGGCGACGTGCTGCACTCGCGCACGATGACGGTGTCGGCGCTATGCTACGCGCAGCATGGCTCGTTCTTCGTGGTCGGCGGGGACCTGTTCGATCCGTCGGCCGCGAGGCTTGACAACAACGGCGACGGCCGGATCATCGACGCGCCCGAGGGCGAGGTGATCGGCGGGGTCTACTATCCGTCCGACACCGATCTCGACAAGAGCGGTACGCCCGACTGGGCCGAGAGCAGGCGGCAGAACCTCCAGGTGCAAGTCTTTGGGGCGATCGCGGAAAACCTGCCGCCGGACATGAACTGTGTCGCCAACTGGACCGACAGGCTCTGCTTCCCCATTCCGGACCTGGATACGGGCGCGGCGAGCAACTATGCTCCGACGCCCGCCGACCCCAACCAGGGCTGGTCGCCGGTGATCTACGTCTACGACGACGGGCTCCGCGCCAGCAGTCCGGTCGATCCTCCCGGTGGGCCGGGCTGGTGGTGGTGGGCTCCTGCGGGCAACGCGCCCGCGTGGAACGTCGCGCAGGCGAGGTGCAGGTTCGCCCGGATGCCTGTCAGCCCCGACCTGATCTACTTCGGCGACCTCACATAGCCCGTCGCCGGCAGACCACCGCGGCGACGGGCGCTAGGCATCCTGCGACACTTGCGATGCGGATGAGGAGCGTGATCCTCAGATGACGTTCAGGCGCATAGCAATCCACCTCGTGTCCGTCCTCGGCGTGGCGCTGGCCGTGGCCCTCGGATCGGTGACATCAAGGGCCGCCGGGTTCGAGTACTCGAGCGAGAAGCGCGAGATCAAGGTCGGCGAGCTCCTGGTGCAATCGGCCAAGGCGGCCTATGCTCAGCCGCCCGGACGCGTGAACCTTGAGAACCCGGACCCGCACATGTTCTGGGTGCTCGAGCGCTCGCCGTTCAAGCCGGCCAACTGGGAGTTCGTGAACCCGCTCGCGCCCTCAGTCGTCACTCAGGAGGTCCTGGAGCGGTGGGACTTCAGGTACCGTAACGGCGGGGGGTTTGGCGATCCGTTCTACGCCAACGGCGACCCCACATCGGGTGGCACGCGGGTTGTCAAGCTCGGCGACCCGGTCACCAAGGACACAGGAGCCTACTGGGAAGTACTCCTGTCCGAGGAGAACTTCAACGCGCTTCTCACGTACGATCTGCTCTTCGTGACCAACCACTCGCTGACGGCCTTCACCCCGGCGGAGCGTAACCTCCTGCGGCGTCTCGTCGACGCCGGCGCAGCCGTGTACGTGGACGATTGCGGGGGCATGCGGATCGTGCACGCCAACGAGCTGGGGCAGGTGCCGGTGACCGACTTCCTCAACCCCGGCTCGCAGCTCACGCCTGACGGCAAGTACCTGGCCGACAACAGCGACTACTTCCGCAAGGCCTATTTCACGTCATGGGGCGGGGGGCCGTCTCCCGAGACCGGCGTTTTCGACTACGACGTCGCCCCCTTGGGCTTCCTCACGCCTCTCGAGTTCAATGACGATCCACCCGGATCGGGCTGGGCCAGAGTGGCTGACCCGTTCCACCCGCTGCTGAGGGACCCCTATTGGCTGTCACAAGATGAGCTCAACGAGATCGGCGACAAGGGCATCACGTCGTACCGCATCTCGGCATACAGCGGATCGGAGCTGTTCCCGGTCGTAGCCAATAGCGCGTTCGACGCGCCCACCGCGCACGCTCCCTACGGTCAGCCCCACATCGCGATGGGCTACTTCGGCGAGGGGCTTGCCATCGCGTGCGGCGCCGACGTCGGATGCGCGATCCAGGACAAAGTGACCGGCGGCCGGTTCTACCAGATCGGCGGCGAGTGGAACTCCGGCTACTGGTGTGGGAGCGACTTCACGCTGCCTGACACCGACCCGCGCTTCATCGGGTCCGTGAAGCTCATGATGAACGCGGTGAACCTGGCCGCTAGGTGGCGCGGCGGCTTCGGGGGCCCGAGGCAGCAGGGCTCGACGGCGGAGGACATCCCGAACGGGTTCACCGCGTCCTCGTCGGCCCAGATGCAGAATCCCACTGTGTCGCCGCTGTCGTCGTCCGCGGGCTGGGCCGGCGGGCACAGCTACGCCACCGCCTCGCAGGATGTCGTCTACCAGACCGTGCCGCTGCCCGGAAGCTCGGCGTCAGGCCGGTCGATGGTACTGATGGCCATTGACGCCGAACAGGGTCGAGACCTTGATGGCGATGGGAACCCCGACGACGGCGTCCAGGGCACCCCGACCGGGGACCTAGCCCCGTTCTCCTACCCCGAGTTCGACGTCATCTGGGCCGTCGCGATACCCGGCTCCGAACCGGGCGGAGCGCAGATCACGACTACAGCGACCGCTCCCTGCATTGGCAAGGCAGCCTACGACACCGGAGGCGGGATCTGGGAGTCCCGCGACATCGTCTACCTGGCCGTCAACGACCACGTGTACGCGTATGTCGCACTCCCGACGGCCCCTGGCGGGCGCCTCTTGGATGTGGCAACCCTCTTCGCGGGCTGGACCACGAACCCCGTCTCACTGCCCGGGCGGGCGACCGGCCTAACGTACTCCCGCGGTCGGCTCTATGCCTCGTGCGGCGGTACGCTCGAGATCTATGTCCTCGATGCCGGCAGCGGTACCCCCGTCGGAGGTTGGCCCACGCCGCCCGCGGACCGGGGTCGAATACACCTCCCGGGCACTTCGGGCACGCTCTGCGATACCGGCGCCGGCCCGGCCGTGGCCCTGGTGGCCGATCAGTACAACGGGGCCATCGACGAGACGGTGTACATCCCGACGTCGCCGGACAACAACAACGGCACCTTCAACCCTTCGGGTCAGCTCGTGGCCCTCGTCACCAGGTCCTGGGACGAGCGGCTCAAGCCTGTTGGGTCGGGGGTGCTGGGCCAGACCGACCCCGGCGGGGGAAATGACAGAACGGTGGCCAACTGCCACCGCTTCTGGCGCATCCGGGACTTCGCCCGCTTCCGGGTGACCACCCCCACGACGAACGCGGGGCAGATACCGGACGTGGTGGGGCACGACGCGGCCGACCAGGCCCTTGTGACGGTGTACGTCAACGGAACCCGCATAACCCCGGATCGCTGGGAGTTCGTCGCGGACACCGTCAACTCGTTCCGCGGCGGAGTGACGGGTGGCGCGGACGGGGATTGGCAGGAGATAAGGTTCACGAACGGACCCGATGGCAAATGTCTCGCCGGCGTCGTGCCGGGCGGCACCAACCAGGGCGTACCGCCTGACGCGGCCGTGACCGTCGACTACGAGCATGCGTTCCCCCGCGACGCGTCCTTCCCGCTGTCCGCGGTGAGAGCCGGGTCCATCAAGTGGCGCTACATCTTCACCAAGCGCATCAGCGCCTTTCAGTACGCTCGCATCGTGTCAGCGGCTGGTCAGGCCGACTACGCGCACACCAAGGTCAGCGTCGGGCAGGACGGGACGGTCGTGGTGGCCGTGCCGATCCCCGACAGCATCGCGGCCTCTACCTCGTGGTCGGACACCATCCATGTGCTCAGGGACTGGGGGTACCCGACCGACCTCCGGAATGTGCGCAGCTCGCCGAGCCCGCCGTCCCCCGACCCGGACGAGCCTTGGCCGTCCAGCGTGCCGTGGCTGTGGAACGGCGACGAGGTGGACGGCGTCGGGTCTTTCGTGTTCTGGCAGGAGAGCCAGAGGCCGCATCTCGGCTATGTCATCCACTGCACCGAGAACCCAAGCAGCGATCGGACAGTCGTCCGCTGGATGGCGCCATCGGTGGCTATCCGGGGCACTCAAGCCGTCGTCCGTACCGCACAGACACCTCGTAACCCGGACGATCCCGACCTGCCGCAGGCCGCTAGTCCCTTCACGCGTTACTCGAGCTACACCATGCTCGACCTGTCGGCCTCCATGTCGGTCATTCTGGGCAAGGGGACGGGCAATGTGACCGCGCCGCCGGTTCCGCTGTCGTCCACGTGGACCACCGGCGCGATGGGCGTGGCGTATCCGAACGACTATCGCCCCTTCGGAGTGCGGGTGTTCGACGAGTGGAGCATGGTGCCTATGCCTTACACCACGTTGACGGGGGCCGTCGACGCCCCGCCGACAACGTGGTGGGTCGATCCCGTTAGGGGCACGATCCACTTCAAGCTCTCAACCCTCGCGGGCAGGCGCGTGCTGGTGCAGGTCTGCGACAACAAGGGCACGCCGAACACCGCGGACGACGTGTACTACCATGAGTATCACGAGATCCCGCCCGTAGTCATCGGCCAGTACCCGTCGATGGCGGTCAGGGTCGGGTCTGCTGTCGTCAGACCGCGGTACAACGGCGGCGCGATCGCGGGCCCCGGCAGCGTCACCGACCCGATGACCATCACCGACGGTGGGGCCCCCGCGAACCCCGCCACGTGGGTCACGCCCTTCCACATCGACTGGGACAGCGGCGTCCTTTGCTTCGCGCCGACGGAGCGAGCCCAGGCCGCCACGATCACGTCATCGGCCGGCACCACGGACTTCGTCATCAGCCGGGTGAACGTGGATGTGCCGTCCGGCGACACGGCCATTCTCGACCCGCAGATCATGAGCGAGGCGGCGCCGGTGGTCTCCGGCGACAAGGTCGTCGTGAACGGGTACCTCGATAACGCGAACGGTTCTCTCTTCAGCCCCAACAGCAGCGTGTCGGACGGCGTGCTCGTGCTCGCCCTCGACCCACGGGACAGCGCGTTCCAGGACACCGCCAACGAGCCGTGGCCGGGGGCAAGTCCCCCCTGGTGGCCCGGGGGGTCGCCGTCGATCGGCGCCCCGTGGGCGTCCTACGCCTTCAGCGACCAGGGCGCCGTGGATCGGTACATCGGCTTCTGGGGTGCGCATGGTGTCATCGACCCGTGGAACCCAAACTATGACCTGCTGGGCGAGGGGCGCGGGGCAAGCGTGGCCTTTGCCAATCCGCAGTTCCCGCCGGCCACTACACGCACTCCGCCGGTCGTTACGGCCGCCGGCGTCATGACCTCGGCTGTCGGCCCGTGGAGCACGCCGATCCCTCGTTACCAGTGGTGGGCGAAGCAAGACACGGCCGTCGCCGGCCAGAACCGCTTGCTCGTCGTCGACAGCGGCCGTGCGGTGGTGCGGGACATCCCGTCGACGGGGCTATCCGAGGTGCTGGGCAACATCGTCCTGCCGGGCACACTCGAGGCGACGCAGGGGTCGTTCAAGGGCATCTCCAGGCCCACATCGCTGCGCGAGCTTGGGTACGTCGGCAAACCGGGAAGCTACCATCTGTGCGACAGCGGGAACGACCAGGTCATCGAGATCTCGAAGACCGGCACGATCCAGAGCCGCATCTCCAACAGGCTCAGGCCGGCCTTCAGCGGCGACCCGGGCGGGTACATCGCCTTCTACGATGTTCCCGGGTGGTACGTGAACCTGCCCGCCGGCGCGCCGCGCACGATCGCGGCGCCGAACGACGCGTACAGGTGGGAGTTCACCGACACCATCAGCGTGAACGGAGTGCCCGCGGACTGGCGCTTTGAGTTCGACTGGATCGCCGACACGGGCAACAGCCGACTCCTCGGCCTCATGCGACAGGTCCCGTCCGACCCGTCGATCGTCACCGGGCGAAGGGACCAGTACCACCTCGTGTGGTACTCGGACCCATTCCAGGCACTGCTGGATCAGGGCGGGAAGATGGTTCAGCGCGGGCCGGCGCTGCAGTACGTGACGTCCTGGCCCCTGAGGCTGCCGACGGGCTGGACGAGTGCGCTCGGCCCGGTGGAGGGTTCGAGCTGCGTCTTCCGTGTGGCCGACGCCGACCCGAGCGCCGACATTATCGGGATGGGCGGGCGCAACTTCGCGGGCGTCGTGGCCGCGGTGAACAACGTCGCGCTCAACACCGTCCCCACCGACCAGCCGAACATGCCGGGCCTCATCAACGCCCCCGGCCGTAGCGATCCGTATCCGCGGAACTTGGGACCCGGTGCGTCGGTGGCGGAGGTCGGCAGGCTCTACGACAGCGACGGAGACGGCACTCTCGACGCGATCGACGACCAGATCCAGTGGGCGTTCTCAACCATCTACGTGCGGGGGCTGGCCCCTGACGGCACGCCGGCGCTGGTGCCGTTCAAGAAGCTGCAGCGTATCCGCTATCTCGACGTGGACGCGCGCGTCGGCCCGGATGTGCCGAGCGGAGACCCGATCGTCTACTACATCACCATCGCGGATGACGAGGGAGTCTATCCGGTTACCTACTACCCCGCGACCGGCCCGTGGGCGGCCCCGCCGGCAAGCAGCGCGTTCCCCGGGTTCGCGGTCCTGGCGCTCCCGCCTGCCGCGGCGCCCTTCGACGCCGGCTCGGACGGTTACGGAGCCACTTGGTGGCTCGACGGTCAGGAATACGCGACCGCGATGGGAGCGCTCGGGCGCGGCATGGACCCCGACCCGGCCAATCCGGGCCCGGACGAGATGCCCGTGTGGTCGGCCGCCGGCACTCCGAAGTACCCCGTGGAGTACACCGGTACCTGCGCCGGTCCCGGCACCACACTGCAGCAGGACACAACGTTCTCGTTCTTCCGCCCCGTGCATGTGGAGCGTGAGCGCAGTGGACACTACCTGATAACGAACGGGCACGAGCGCAAGGGCGAGGTACTGCTGGTGAACCCGTACGTCTTCGACCCGGCCGGGGCCGATCCGAGCATGAACCCCCAGCGCCGGTACGACCTTGACTATCTGCAGGTGCTCAACTGGATCGTCCCTGATCCGGTCGAGTACATCCGCGCCCAGAACCCGAACTATCCCGACATAGGCGGAGAGACATACAGCCTCGGGCAGCCCTGGGCGGCAACGAGGAGGCAAGACTTCTAGCGGGGGGCCGCGGTAGCGGCCCGTGAACTGGGGTAGGAACACCGACGGGGCGGCCGAGATGCCGCCCCGTCGTTGCGTACGCTAGAACGAGGTCGTGCTGGTGAAGTGGAAGCCGTCGACGAGCACGGGCGGAACGACCTGCGGCCCGTGCAGCGTCGTGGGCTCGGGCTTCGCCAATCCGCGGATGCTCTTGATGACGCGCAGCGGGCTGTCGTTGAACCGCATGTTCTTCACGCCACGCGCGATCTCGCCGTTCTCTACCATGAAGAGCCCGTCACGGGTCATGCCCGTGATGAGCAGCCTCATGGGATCGACGAACCTGATGTACCAGAACCGGGTCACCAGGAGTCCGCGATCGACGTCCGCGATGAGGTCGTCGACGGACGCGTCGGTCCCCTTCATCACCAGGTTTCCCGGACCGCCGGTCACCTCGTGTCCGCACTCAGCAGCCCAGAACCGGTCGTAGGCGAGGGTCTGCAAGACCCCATCCTTCACCCACGCGATCTCACGAGCGGCCAGTCCTTGCTGGATCCACGGCGCGGTGGGGAGCACCGGGTTGTCTGGTACCGTTCGCAGGTCGAGCGCTTCGACGCCGACCTGCGTGCCCTCCTTGCCAGCCCAGCAAGAGCGTCCCTCGTGGGCGGCCTTCGCGTCCATCGTCCAGCCCGCAATGCTGGTGAGGCCGGCCAGCGCGGCCGGCTCGAAGATCACGGTATAAGCTCCCGGCTGGATCTCGACGGGGTCGCTTGCGGTTAGGGCCTTCCGCAACGCGCGAGCCGCCGCCGCCGGCACATCGAGCGACGCCACGCTCGGACCGTTAGTCTCGGCCCAGCCCGTGCTGTTCTCGGCCACCACCGTCTGAACGAAGCAGGCCTGTGTCTTGCGGGTGTGCCCGAACAAGCCCGCCGAGTTCGCCCGCGCGCTCTCATGGACGTAGGTCGTGTAGCTCCCGGCCGCGCGCAGTCCGGCGCCCGCGACAGGTTGGATCGCCGCCGCGATGGCCGCGGCGCGCTCTTCGTGCGCGAAGGAGGCTGTCGCCTCGTCGTAGATGTCGGTGTCGATGTACTCCTGGGGCCCCGGCGGTGGGACGTACTCGGTGTTGGGAGCGGCCGCCTTCGCCACTGCCTCGGCGCGGGCGACGACCGCCCTCAGCGAGCCATCCGACAGGTCGTTGGTGGTCGCTGTGCCGACCTGCTGGCCGAAGGCCGACGTGACTGCGATGCCGCGGTCGACGTTGTGGACGCTCTGGATGATCGCGTTGTTGGCAAAGCGCGCGGCGGTCTCCGAGCTGTGTCCGATCCCGATCTCGGTATGGTCAGCCGTCGCGCAAGAGAGCAGTCGCTCGGCGAGCGCCTGAGCTTCAGTCTTGGTCATTGTGCAGATCCTCTCAGCTTCCGCGTGTCCGTCAGACCTCGGACCCCGCCCCGGACTGCCGCATTACCTCGGCAGCGGCGCCCACCTTGACGTTGCGGACCCGAATCGTGGGGGCTCCGTGGGTCATCTGCGACACCTGCATCGGGTCGCCCTTGCCGCAGTTGAGAACACCGTTCGGCACCCAGAACCGCTCGTCGGCGACCGCATCCACCGAGCCCCAGAACTCGGTCGTCATCGACTGGTAGGTTACGTTCTTGAGCATCCGGACGCGGCGGCCGTCGCGGATCTCCCAGAAGGCATCGCCTCCGAACTGGAAGTTGCAGCGCATCTGGTCGATCGAGAAGCTGCCCATGCCCTCAATGTAGATGCCGTGCTTGGTGTCGGCCATGATCTCCTCGGGGGTGAGGGGCGTCTTGCCGGGCATGAGCAGCAGGTTCGGGATGCGGACGATGGGGATGCTGCCCCAATGGTCGGCGCGGCATGTGCCGGTCGAGCGGGTGAGGCCGACCTCCCCGGCCACCTCCCGGCTGGTCCCGTAACCGACGAAGAGGCCGTCCTCGACGATGTGCCAGCTCTGGCCGGCGACGCCGTCATCGTCGAAGCCGTGAGTCGCGAGTCCGTGCGGAAGCGTGTTGTCGGCCTTGAACGTCACCAGGCCGGAGCCGTACTTCAGGTTGCCGAGATAGGACGGCACGGCGAAGCTGCGGCCCGCCAGGCTCTCCTCCATCCCGAGCACGCGGTCGAGCTCCGTCGCGTGGCCCACGGACTCGTGAATGGTAAGGGCGAGGTGCAGCGGGTCCAGCACCAGGTCGGTGACGATCGCGGGGCACTCCGCCGCCTTCAGATGCTCGACGGCCTGCTCGGCCACGCGCTCGGTATTGGCCAGCAGATCGTCTCGGTTGATGTTCTCGTAGCCCTTGGTCCGGGACGGTGGCTCATAGGAGCGCGACCGGGCGTCGCCCTCGCCGACCGCGGTGGCGCGATAGCTTACGCCCGTGGTGACGACCTCGCTCTCGAGGTCGGACCCGTCGGAGTTCAGCAGAGTACGATCCGCCCTGCGGAGGGTCATGTGGCCGTGGGCCTTCTTCACGCCGCTGTTCGCGAGCAGCCGATCGTTGATCTCCAGCAGCAGACCCACCTTGTCCTCTATCGGGACAGTGAAGGGGTCTACCTGGTACGGGGTGGCGAAACGCATCGTGGCCCGCGGCTCGGGGACGAGCTGCACCTCCTTGCCACCGACCGTGGCGGAAGCCTTCGCGATCGCCACCGCCTCGGCGGCGCAGGCCTGCACCCCCTCGCGGGTAAGGTCGCAGGTGCCGGAGAAACCCCAGGCGCCGCTTACGATCACGCGCACACCGAGGCCCACGTCCTCGGTGTCGGCCAAGGCCGACACGCGCCTGTCCTCGGTGCCGATGTTCTGGTTGCGGTATCGCACCAGACGCGCGTCGGCGTACTCGGCACCCCTCTGCACCGCGGTGTCGAGCGCGAGTCTAGCAAGGTCCTTCATGACAGCCTCCAATGCTCAAGCAATCCACCTGCCCTTGGCACGACGCCCCCTCGCCGCGGCCGCGGAACCTGGCCGGTCAGGCGGTCTCAGGGGTGTGCTCTCTGTCGGCTCGGAACCTGTGGGCACCGGTGGAACGATAACGGCACGGGCGTACAGTTCACCACCCGAGGAGCGCTTCCTGCATCGCCGGGTGTTCGCCCTAGCCGCCTGCCCCTCTCCCCGGGGAGAGGGGTCGCCGGCCCAGAGCGTAGCGAGGGGGAGGTCGGGGCGAGGACTAGGGTCCTGGCGCCGCGGCCGCGCGCCTACCCGTACGACCCGAACTCGTACGCGGCGTCGAACAGCGCGAGGAGGTTCTCCGACGGGACGTCGGCCTGGACGTTGTGGACGTTGTTGAAGACGTAGCCGCCGCCCGGCTTGAATGCCTCGACGCTGCGCCGCGCGTGCCCGCGCACGTCGTTTGGAGACGCCTTCGGCAGAACATGCTGCGAGTCGATCCCGCCGCCCCAGAACCCAAGCCTGTCGCCGAACCGGTGCTTCAGGTCCGCGGGGTCCATGCCGACCGCGCTGATCTGCACGGGGTTGAGGATGTCGATTCCGTTGTCCAGCAGGTCTGGGATGAGCTCCGCGCAAGCGCCGCAGGTGTGGTACCAGATCCTGGCCTTCGACATCGACTTGATGTGCCCCACGAGCGCGGCGTGTCTCGGCTGGACTATCTCCCGGTAGAAGCGGGGCGAGAACAGGGGGCCGGACTGACCTGCCAGGTCGTCACCGACCATCACCACGTCCACGAGGTCGCCCACTTCGGTCATGAAGCCGGTGTAGTAGCCCATCCAGAAGGCCAGCGTGCGATCGAGCAGAGCTGCGCAGAACTCGGGGGCCTCGATAAGGTCGATGAACCACCGCTCGAGCCCGCGCATGTACCAGCAGTACTCGTAGACCACCCCGCCGATGCCCGTGCACACCGCGTACCGGCCGTCTTGGCCTACCTCGGCGACCCGGCCGCGCAGGCCGGCGAAGCGCGCCGGGTCGTTCCCCACGGGCCAGGCGTAGCTCGCGAGGTCATCCGTCGACGCCCCGGCCAGGGGGTGATGCGAGATGTCCATGAACATGCGGTGGTCGTCCGGCATCGACCACACGACGCCGAACTCGTCGGTCAGGTCATGCCACAGCCGCCCGGCCCGCTCATTCAGCGCGAGACCGCCGCGCGAGCTGCTCGGGGCGTTCGTGGTGATGTAGCGTGTGTCGACCCGGAGCCGCTCCAGGACGGCCTCGGACGGCTTCGCGAGCTGTTGCACGGGGTCGAGGATGGCCACCTCTTCATCGAGCCCGAGGTGGTTCATCAGGCGCTCGTAAGCGACCCTGTGAATCCCGGTCTGAAAGCCGCCGAGGTCTATGGGCACGCGGTCGGGCTCCCGGTGATCGAGGGCCATCAGCACGCGCTCCCGGGGCGTCATCGCGTCCGGCTTGGGCACCAAGGTCATCTCCGTTCGGTACAGGCTCAGTCGTAGCCGTGCTCGGGGCCGGGGAAAACGCCCTCTCGCACCTCGGCGGCGTACTGGGATACGGCGGCGCGGATCGTGTCTCCCACCTCCGCGTACCGCTTTGCGTGCGGCAGCTCAGGCCCAAGGCCTATCACGTCGTGCAGCACCAGGACTTGTCCGTCGCAGTGCGGGCCGGATCCGATCCCGATGGTGGGCACATCCAGCGCCTCCGTGGTCGCGCGAGCGACCTCGGTGGGTACGACCTCGAGCACTATGGCATAGGCGCCGGCATCCTGTAGCCCCACTGCCTCCTCCACAAAGCCCGTCGTGCGCTCCTCGCTCCAGTGCTCCCTCTTCGGGCGCAGCCCGGCGGTCTGCGGGAGGTGACCGAGGTGACCCATCACCGGTATGCCCATCTCCACGATCGCGCGGACCGTCTTGTACCACTGCCGGCCGCCCTCGAGCTTGACGGACTGACATCCGGTCTCGCGGATGAGCCGCGCGACCGAACGCTTCGCGTCCTCGGCTGAGGGCTGATACGTCCCGAACGGCATGTCCGCGCAGACGTGTACATGCTGGGTGCCGCGCATGACGGCCGCCGTGTGGTGGATCGTCATCTCGAGGCTGACGTGCCTCGTGTCCGGGAAGCCCAGGACGACGTTGCCCACCGAGTCGCCGACCAGCACAAGGTCGACCCCCGCGGCCTCCACAAGCCCGGCTGTGGGTGCGTCATAGGCCGCTATGCAGACGATCGTCTGCTCATCGACAGCCTTCGCCGCGATGCGTGCCGCGCTGATGCGGGCCATGGTGGTTCTCCTCCCAGGCCGACCTGGTAGGGGCGCATGGCAGTACGCCCTACGCGGCCCACGGCGCATTGCCATGCGCCCCTATTCGAGCATCTCCTTGATCTCGCCGAAGTGGCCGCCCAGTGCGCCCGAGTAGAACTGGATCAAGACGAGCAGCACTAGCAAGGCGACAACCAGGAACGTTCCCACGAACAGCACCGGCACCATCCGCTGAGCTGTCGCGTCGGCTTCCTCGGTCAGGTACTTCGAGACACTCGCCAGGAGAGTGTCGAGGTCGCCCGTCTTCTCACCTGTCGCGATCATGCTGATCACGCTGGGCTGAAGCTGGCGCGTCTGCGCCAGCGACTCCGCGAGCGGATTGCCCGCCATCAGCGCCGGGATCGCAACCTTCAGCCTGTCGCGCATGGCGATGTTCCCGCACGCGTCGGCCGCGTGCTCCACGGCGGTGGGCAGCAGGACGCCGGCCCGATAGAGCGTTCCGAGCGTTGTGGCGAACCTGGCGGACGCGAACTTGCGCATCATCTGGCCTATGATGGGAACCGCGAGCTTTACCTCGTCCCAGCCCCTTCGCCAGCCGGAGAACTGCTCCAACCAGCGCTCCGAGCCTTTGTACAGCACCCATAGCAGGAATGCACCGACCGTTACCCCCAGACAGGGAAGGCCGGCGAGGATGGGTCTCGCGACAACCGTGCCGGCGAGCGGCAGGAAGAGCACCACGAACGCCGCGACGAGAAGCACGATCTTGGGGTACAGCGTCGCGGTGAACATCTTCGTGCGGACCGAGATCTCGTAGTCAAGCCAGTCGGCGATTGCCCGGAACATCTCCGGCATGTTGCCCGACTTCTCGCCCGCTTGCACGAGGGCCACGCTGAGCTCCGGGAAGATCGTGGGGAACCGTGTCATCTGTTCCGACAGCGGCTCACCACGCCTGATGGCGTCCCGAAGCTCCGATAGGACGTACCGCAGGCGAGGAGGGTGGGGCCCCCTGGCCAGCATGTCGAGCGCCTCGTTGAGCACCATTCCGGCGTTGCCGGTGGACGCGAGCTCGTGGAAGACGTGAGACAGGCGGCGCGCCGAGACCCGGAAGAAGATCGGATCGAGGAACCTAGTCTTGAAAGCCGCCCGGCGTTCGGCGGCAGCCGCCTTCTCGGCCTCAGTCGCACCGACGAGGCTGACCTCGGTGGTGAACACTCCCCGGTCGCGCAGATCGAGAATGGCCGCCGTGCGATCGCGCGCCTGGATCGTGTTGCGTTGGGTGCGGCCCTGGGTATCCGTGGTGACGTACTCGAATACAGGCACTCTCGGCAACCTCCCTCGCCTACGGCGCGGCGGAGTCCTTCGGCCCGTGCAGCAGATTGTGCCACATCTCTCCGGGGCTTGGAAGCGACAGGCCTGTCCCCGCGGCCCCGCCCAGGTAGAACCGCAGAAGCACCAGCAGCACCAGAACCCCCGCGACCGTTGGCACCATCCAGACAACGTGCCCGGCCAGACGATCGATGGCCACCTCAGACCGATCGTGTAGGTAGTCCGCGAGCCACTCGGACACCGAGTCAAGCCGTCCGGAGGACTCGCCCGTGGCGATCATATCGGCGATCTCGCGCGGGAACCGTCCGCTCGAGCGCAGCACCGACGAGACCGGCTCACCCACCGCAACCATGAGGAGGCGCGGGAGCACGTCGCGTGTTACGTTGCTGTCGCCTGTGGCCGCGACGGCGAGTTCCAGCGTCCGCGAGAGCGGAGCCCCGACCCGAGTCAGCGCGGCGAATACCTGCAGGAACCTGCTGTACACGACCGCGGCGAACAGGTGGCGCAGCACGGGAAGGCGGAACCGCAGCGCGTGCCAGGCGCGGATGGGGGTCGAGCCGGCGAGGGGCGCGAGCAGGCAGGCTGCCGCCAGCGGGACGCCAACGGCAACGAGGAGGACTCCTAGCGCCATGACGGACAGCATGTCGGTCCACAGGTTCGAGGTGAGCAGCAGCGCGCGCACGGCAAGCGGCCTGCGCTTCTCAAGGACAGCGGCGGCCTCTTCGCACGCGTCGGCGAGCCGTCCATGCGCTTCGCCCGCCCGGACGACCTCGACTACGACGGGCCCGAACACGCCGATCCGTGGCTCGAACACGGGATGCAACGGCTGTCCGGGGCCGAGCTCGGCCCTCATGGCCGCGATCTGGCCCGCCAGAACGGGGAACGCCCGCGCCAGGCCCTCCAGTGCCCCCGACCGATCGCCAGTGATGCGGAGCTGACGTCCCAGCTCGGCTAGCAGGCGCGCGGCGCCCTGCAGAGTGCCGCGGTCCGTCCACAGCAGGCGCTCGAGGCTGCCGCCGATAGTGGGCATCTCGAGCGGCAGCACCGTACGCACCGTGATCCCGCGCGCCACGGCCTGAGCGCGCGCCTCCGCAGCCGATGCGGCCACGACCTCATCGGTCCCGCCTTGCCTGACCACCAGGTAGCGCGGCACTAGTCCTCCAACTGCTTCACGAACTCGAACACGTTCCCAACGTACGACATCATGCCCAGCACAGCGCCGATGGCTATGACCAACGCCGCGACGAGCAGCAGCACACGCCACACGCCGCCGCGCGCGTCTCGCACGCGTTGCCCGGCGGAGCCCTCCGAATCCGCGACGAGCCGGTCGAGGAACTCGTCATACCGCCCCCTCTCCTCTGCCTGCTGTGCCGCCTGGATGAGCTCGCCGGCGAAGAGCCCGGACGCCGCAAGGGCCTGTGCGAGACCGCGGCCCTGCGTGATGGCCAGCCGCCCGGCGTCGAGCCCGCTGCTCAGCAGGCGGCTGCCGGCGCTCTTGCTCGCCACCTCCCAGGCCTGCCCGAGCGGGAGTTGCGCCATCAGGAGGGCTCTGAGCACGCGCGCGAACCGGAGCGCCGCAAGCTGTCGCCGCCACGCGCCCAGCCCCGGAACGAACAGCATCGCGAAGTCGTCGACGCCAACCGCACGCGGAGACGTGAGCGCGTACCGGCGTGCGAACTCGAGGCCGTACACCAGCGCCCCGGCCCCGAGCGTGACACACGCGGCGAGCATCGCCCAGCCTGAAACACCGATATTCATCAAGAACGGGAGCGTGGGCACGACGACCGATAGCACAATGCACAGCCGCAGGTAGGCGATGGGCACGGCCAGGCCGGTCGAGAACTCCTTCTCCTGCGACAGCTCATCGCGAATCGCGGGCAGCAGCTCATCGGCCTTGCCGGCTTGCTCCGCCGCCTCGAGCGTGCCGGCGACCCAGCGGGGGAAGAAGCCCGAGCGCGCGGACAGCGACTGCGAGAGCGCCGCTCCCGCTCCGACCTCGGCCGACAGCTCGCGGCAGAGGTCCGCGAGACGTCGGTCGGGCAGGCGCTGGGCCACGCGCGACAGCGCCTCGGGCAGCGACACGCCGGCCTTGACCAACGGAGCCAGGTGACGGAAGACGAGCGCACGGTCATCGGCGCGCACTGGGGCGAGGGCGAGCCGCGCCCGTGTCACCGGAGTGGGTCGGGTTCGCGGGCGCAGCGGTACAGCTTCGATCGCGAAGAGTCCCGCCTCGCGCATCACGCTGAGCGCGGCGGCCGGGTTCTCGGCGCTGCAGACCGAGGTCTTGAGTCGGCCCTTCTGGTCCCTCGCTCGCACCTGGTAGAGCGGCATCGTGGTCACGTCCGGTCCCGAATGGTGCAGAATCGTTCCACGCCCGTGTACGTTACCTGGTTCGGCCTGCGCTCAGGCGTCCCTTGTGCTGGGAGGCCCCAGGTGTCGAGCCACCGAAGAACGGCGGCAGCGGTATTCCCTTGTGGGAGGAGACAACGTATGTCGCGCGGTGTGACGAGAAGGACCTTCTTCAAGCGCTCTGCCGGTGCCGCGGCGGGTGTCGGCCTGGGGCTGGCTCTGCCCGCGATCATACCCGGGCGTGCGCTGGGCGCGGATGACACCGTCGCCGCCAGCGAACGGATCAGGGTCGGCATGATCGGCGTGGGCGGTATGGGCAGCGGACACCTCGGAGGTCTGGTGGGCAACCGACAGGTCGAGGTGGTCGCGGTGTGCGATGTCGACCAAGGGCATCGCGAGGACGCGCGGGCGAGGGTGGGGGAGAAGTGCGCCGCGTACAACGATTTCCGCGAGCTTCTCGACCGGCAGGACATCGACGCCGTGTGGATCGCGACGCCGGACCACTGGCACACTCTCACCTCCATCAGCGCGTGCCAAGCCGGCAAGGACATCTACTGCGAGAAGCCGCTCACCCTCACGATCGCCGAGGGCAAGGCGCTGCGCAACGCGGTGCGGCGCTACGGACGGGTGTTCCAGACGGGCAGCCAGCAACGGTCGGACTGGAACTTCCGCTACGCCTGTGAACTTGTGCGCAACCGAAAGGCCGGCAAGCTGAAGCGCATCACGGCGAACATCGGGGGCGCGCCCGCGTCCGGGTTCGATGCCGACCGTGAGCCGCCGCCCGGACTCGACTGGAACATGTGGCTCGGACCCGCTCCCTGGGTGCCCTACAACCCACAGCGGTGCTTCTACAACTTCCGCTGGTTCTACGACTACTCCGGCGGGAAGATGACCGACTGGGGCGCGCACCACAACGACATCGGCCAGTGGGGTCACGGAATGGACGACAGCGGGCCCGTCAGGATCGAGGCCGCCGGGACCTTCCCGAACGACGGTCTGTTCGACACCGCTACCACGTTCCGCGTGGAGTACACCTACGCCGATGGGATCAAGCAGTACTGCACCTCCGACGACCCGAACGGTATCCTCTTCGAGTGCGCGGATGGCAACATCTTCGTGAGCCGAGGCGTCCTCGAGTCCGATCCGCCCGACCTCATCAAGCTGCCGATAGGCCCCGATGACGTCCACCTCTACGAGAGCCCGGGCCATCACCAGAACTTCCTGGACTGCATCAAGACAAGGCAGCGGCCGATCTGCGATGTCGAGATCGGCTTCCGCTCGGTGGCCGTGTGCCACCTCGGCAACATCGCGCTGCGGACCGGCAAGGTCCTCGAGTGGGATCCGGTGTCCGAGCGCATCACCAACGACGAGTCCCTCAACCGCTGGCTGTCCAGGCCCTACCGGGCGCCCTGGGTGCTGCCGGCGTAGCGCGCGACTGAAAGGAGTTGCCTCGCGATGTTGCGAGCACACAAGTCGTTACCGGCCCTGTTCCTCGTCGCCATCCTAGGCGGCGCGTGCTGGGCGCAGGGTGCCGAGCTTGCCGGGCTGCTGGACAAGCTGGGCTCCAAGGACGCCAACGTTCGGGAGCAGGCCATCAAGGACACGGCGGCCGTGGGCGTCCCCGCGCTGGCCCCTCTCTTCGCGTTGATCGACGAGGGCTACTCCACTGCCGGAACCTGCGCCACTCGCGCGGCCAAGGCAATAGTCCACAAGGTCGCTGGCGGCGGGCGGGCCTCCGCGGCCGCGGACGTCCTCGCGGACGTTGTCGAGGGCTGCAAGCTGCCAGGGACACGCGATCAAGCGGCCGGACTACTGTCGCTTGTCGCAGGTGCGCAGCAGGTCGACAGAGTCGCCGGCTGGGCGAAGAGCCCGGAGCTTCTCGACAGCGCGTGCTACATCCTGGGGCGGATACCCGGCTCTGCGCCGGCCGTCGCAGTCGCCCTGGAGAACGCGCTCGCGCAGCGGGACACCAAAGCGACCGTCGCGTTGGCCGGGGTGCTCGGCGAGCTGCGCGACCCGGCGGGCCTGCTGGTGCTCGCCAACTGCATGGGTGCAGGCCAGGGCGCTGAGATAGCGGCGCTCAAGGCGATCGCCGCGATCGGGGAGCCGGAGTCCGAGAAACTCATCCGCGCCGAGCTTACGAGCACAGATGCCGAGGTCTCCTCAGCGGCCTGGAACGCCTACGTGACCCTCGCGTACGCCGTGCTCGGCTCGGGGCCCGAGGGCCGGGCTCTGCCGATGCTCGACCGCTTGCTGCGGGACGGACCGACGTCCGAGCTCAGGTGCGCCGGCCTGCGCGGCTACGCCTCGGCGTCCGGAGACGAGGCCGCGCTCCCTGTGCTCATCAAGGCGATCCGCTCCGACGATCCGGTGCTGTCGGGCGTGGCGGCAGAGGGCCTGGCGGCTATGCCACCGGACCTCGTCCTGCCCCAGCTCAGGAGGGCACTCGTCGTCGCCGCCATCGCGAACAAGGCTACAATACTCGGCGTGCTGGGTCGGATCGGTGGACCGGAGGCTTCCGCGGCGGCCCAGGAAGCCGCCGGACACGGCGCCGCGTCCGTGCGTATCGCCGCCTACGGCGCGCTCGCCGCGATCCGCGACCCGGGGGCCGTGCCTCGTCTGCTGTCCGCGGTCCAGTCCGAGAAGGATGCGGCGAAGGCGGCCGCGCTGCGCGCCGTTCAGCGCACAGGTGGGCCGGATTCGGTCTCCGCGATACTGGCGTCGCTCCGCCGCGGCGACTTCCGCGACGACCCCGCCACGCGGGCGGCGCTCGTAACATCCCTCGGCGAGCGGAGCAACACAAGCGTCACCTCGTTCCTTCTCCGCGAGGCCGCGAGCACCGATGACGGCTGCGCGACCGCGGCCCTCGGGGCACTGGGGACGCTCAATGACCCCGCGTCGGTCGCCCCGATCCGCGACCTGCTGGGCTCGCTGAGCAAGACCCGCGTCGATGCGGCGGTGGCGGCGCTGGAGGCGATGCCAAAGGATACGGTCAAGCCGGTTCTGCTCGCGGGGCTGCCGTCCGCCGGGCCGAAGGTCGCCGCGCCGACTCTACGAGTCCTCGGAGAGTACAAGGACGCCACACTGCGCGGGACATTCGCCCACTACGCGGCAACGGAAGACGCCGACGTGGCCGCCGCGGCTATCACCGCCCTCGCCGGGGTCGCGAAAGCTGACACCGAGGCGGTGCTGCGGAGGTACCTCAAGGACCCCAGGGATCCCGTCCGCGCGGCGGTGATCGGCGGGCTGCTCGGCCTTGCTGAGGCGCGCAAGCCACAGGACGACGCGGCATTGGCGGTCTACACCGAGGCCGTGACGACGCCCGGCGTCGCTGAGGACGCTGTCAGACGGGCGCTGCGCGGGATCGCACGGATCGCCAACCCGGCGTCGCTGGACGCTCTCGCCGCACTCATCGCGAGCCCTGGCAACGTTGGCAACGAACTCGGCGACGCGCTCCTGGCGATAGCCGCCAAGATCAAGGACACAGACAAGGGCCGTGCGACCTCGCTCTACCAGAAGGTGCTCGCGATCAGCAGGAGCCGCGAGTCTATTCGGGCCGCCGCGCAGGCTCTCCGAGACCTGGGCCTGCAAGTGGACCTGGCCGCGCCGGGCGGCTTCGTTACCGGGTGGTGGGTCGTCGGCCCGCTCGATGCACGCGACACGATGAGGAAGCAGAACATCATCGATCCTTCCCAGCCGATCGACGTGAACGCGCCTGTAAGCCACGGCGGCCGGGAGTTCGCCTGGAAGTTCCACCCGGTCGATGACGCGCTGGGGATGTTCGACCTGGAGGTGGCCTGCGCCCGGCAGGACAACGTCGGCTGCTATGTATGCGCCGAGGTTGAGAGCGACGCCGACCGCGATGTCACGCTCAAGATCGGCAGCGACGACGATGTGGTGGTTTGGGTCAACGGAACAGAGGTACACCGGTTCATCGGTGATCGGGGCTGGGGTGTCGATCAGGACGCCGCGAAGGCGCACCTCGTGAAGGGCTGGAACCGGATCCTGTGCATGGTCCTGAACGGCGGGGCGCAGTGGTCGGTGTCGGTACGCTTCGTCGACGATGCCGGCAACCCGATCGTGCTTGCGCAGCGAAAGCCATAGGGGCGCGGTTCTCCGCGCTCCTACAGTTCGACGAGAAAGGCTCTGTTCCCCGACTCCCAGTTTGCTGCAAGGCGCGCCCGGCAGCCCGCGTCGAAGCGCACGGCTACGTCATTGGCGGTCAGCACGTTGTCTTCCAGCAGGCAGTCAACGGGCGGAGCCCCCGGACCGTCCGGGCCGCGGAGAACGACGCCTGACGAGCATCGCGCAACGCGGTTGCCCCGGAGCAGCGCCCGCGCACCCGACTCAATGACGACACCCGCGTCGTCCAGGTCCTCCAGGACGTTCCCCACGAGCTCCGTGTCCCGCGCGTGCACCAACCGGATCCCGATGGGACCGCCACGCACGGCGTTGTTGACCAGCCTGTTGCGGTCGGAGTAGGCGCAGAGCAGGCCGACGGTGCGTGCCAGCGACGCGTCGTTGGATGCGATCAGGTTGTCGTCCGATCGCTCGTTGTGGGCACCTGTCAGGAGGAGCCCCAACTCGCAGCGCGCTAGGTCGTTCGACACCATCTCGTTGCCCGAGCAGCCGTTGTTGATCGCGATACCCGCCGAGAGCTCGTCCCCGGGGCGTCCGCAGTCCGAGCAGCCGTTCCCCACAACTTGGCAGCCCGCGGCACGGTCGAGGTGGATCCCCCAGCCCGAGTTGTGAGCACAGTCGCAGCCGATCACCAGCACGCGAGCGGCCTTGTCGAGCGCGATCCCGTTCTGCGCCCCGGCCGCCGCACACCCGATCAGGCTGCCGCCGGACGACTTCTCGATCCAGATGCCGCTGCCGTAGCGCCGCCACTCGGACTTCTCGTACAGCACCAGCCGCTCGGGCTCGCCGTTCCCGTCGAACGGGGTCCTGCGCGAGCGCTCGCAGCGAACGTTGCGGAGCGTGACGTCGGACGAGTAGAGCACGTGCACTCCGACCTGGAAGCCGTCGGTCCGCAACCCGACGACCTCGACCCGCTCAGAGTTGAGCACCCTTAGCCCGACCCCGCGCGTACTGCCCGATCCCGCGTCGCCGGAACGCAACAGGACGTCGGTGCAGTCGATGACGGCGTCGCGCGCGCGAACGGTGAGGGCCGGCTCGTCCTCGCCGACGGAAAAGGAGTAGGTGCCGGGTCGTAAGCGAGCCCCCGAGCGGATCGCAAGGCCTCTCTTGGGCCTGATGACGTTCTCGCGAAGCACGATGCCCCCTGCCCGGCACGCCCTACCCGGACACCGAGACGGCTCCCAAGACGAAGAGCGTCGCACCGAGCGCGGTGCCGACGACGGCGCCACGGATGCTCTCCGACCACGTGTGAATGTGCCCCTCGACGCGGCTCTGCGCGACCAGCGACGCCAGAGCATACGCGGCTCCGGCTACCCAGGCGTTCATCAACCCGAACGCTATCATCGTCGCTAGGAAGAACGACACGGCCGCGTGGCCGCTCACCCATCCGCCGCTGGCGAACCGCCCGAGGCCGACGTGTTCCTTAAGGATAACTATCAGCAATGCGAGCATAACGAGCCCGGTGGCGGTCAGCTCGCCGATGGGGATCTCACGACCCAGCATGCTCTTGGCGGCGCGCCCGTAGAACTCCGCTCTGCCGCCGGTCAGGAGCGCTGCCAGCGCGCCGAGGAAGTTCTCATACTCCGAGATGCGCTCCGCGCGGAAGAAGACGAGAACGAACACGGCGGCGGCGTAGACGCACGACGCGAGCACGATCCCGGCGGCGATGTCCTTCACCCGGCCCCCCTTCTCGCTCCAACCGCGCGCCGCAAGGTCGACCAGGTCCTCGATCGCGGTGTTGAACATCTCGGCGATGATCACCAGGATGATCGCCGACCAGACAAACAGCAACTCCAGCAGAGGCACCCTCACGGCGGCCGCCAGAAGCGAGATGACGATCGCGGACCAGAAGTGGAACCTCATGTGGCGTTCGCTGCGGAACACCTGCACAACGCCGTGAGTGGCGTAGTCGAAGGCCCGCAAGACCCCGCTCGAGCCGTGCACGTGCTGCGAAGCCTCGCCGTCCGCGGCGGGCTTGTCCGCAACTGCGCGCTCGGGGGCGCCGTCAGGCACTGCGCTCATGGGGCAAGCACCCCGGCAACATACAGCTCCTGCAGACCGAACATCGCCGCCTCCTCGGCAGGTGTGGAGTGATCATGTCCCAACAGGTGCAACGCCCCGTGCACCGCGCAGAGCACAACCGCGCCAGACAGTCCGTTCCGCCCGTACGGCGCTGTGGCCTCCGGGCAGATGACTATGTCGCCGAGCGCCACCGGCGGGCCGCCGGGTTGGCTCGGCGGGTCGTCGACCGGGAAGGAAAGCACATCAGTCGGCCCGTCCTCGCCCATCCACTTCGAGTGTAACTCGGCGATCGTCGCGGCGTCCGCTATCGTGATGCCTACTTCGCACCTGTCGGCCGCCGGCCCCAACTCCGCGACCAGCACGGCCCGCACCGCCGCGACCAGCGTTGCGTGCCACTCGGGCGGCAACAGCCCGGCCTCATCGGAGAGAGACACCAGGGGCATCCTCCACCCGGCCTTCCGCCTGCGCGCCCGCCATGTCCGCTGACGGAGTGCCGGGCGCCGGTTCCTCGCGCGCCGTGGCCGGCGCCGCCTCCGGATACTCGACGCGAGCGTGGAAGATCCCCAGAAGCGAGCTGATCAGCGACCGCTCCGCCGCCTTGATCTCCTTCATCGTGAGCGGGCACTCGTCGAGCTGCCCGTCCTCAATCTTGCCGTCCACGACCTTGCCCACAGTCGTCTCGATAGCGTTCCTGGTGGGTGCCGGCAGTGCCCTCACGGCGGCTTCGCACGCGTCGGCCAGCATGAGGATGCCCGTGGCGGCGGACTGCGGTTTCGGGCCGGGGTAGCGGAACTGCTCCTCAGTCAAGCCCTCGATCCCTTGCTCCAGGGCCTTCCTGTAGAAGTACGCGACCAGGGTCCTGCCGTGGTGCTCCCTTATGCAGTCGATGATGGGCCGCGGCAGGTGGTGCTCCTCGGCCAGATCGACGCCTTCCGTCACATGCGCGACGATCGAGCGCGCCGACAACGCGGGAGACAGCGAGTCGTGGGGGTTGTGCCCCGGCATCTGGTTCTCCACGAACATGTGAGGGCGCACGGTCTTGCCGACGTCGTGGTACATGGCCCCCACGCGTAGGAGCAAGGCGTCGTGTTCGTGCCCCAGCGCCTTCGCCGCGTTCCCGGCAAGGCTGGACACCAACAAGGAGCCGTGGTAGGTGCCCGGCGCCTTGGAGAGCAGGGACTCGAGCAGCGGGTGGCTGGGGTCTGACAGCTCCAGCAGCCGCATGTCGGTAACGGTCTCGAGCGGCAGCTCGAGGCATCGGTTGCCGAAGTACCCGCCGAAGACCCCGACCAGGCCTGCCGTGAGAGCCCAGCGTAGCCACGTCCAGAGGGGGATCGACTGCCCCTGATAGACGCCGTCGGCGCGCAGGCTGTAGTAGAACTCCACGAACCCCACCGAGACCAGCGCGAACAGCCCGCTGAGCACCCCCAATGCCGCCACGTGCAGCAGGCGGTACGTGAGGTAGCGCGCGCTCGCGATTCCCGCGGCGGCCCCAAGCAAGACGGACAGCAACACAAGAGTGCTCGAAGCGCCGACGATGAGGCTGAAGAGCACCAACACGATCCCGCACAGGGCCGCCGCCGCGAAGTGACCGAGCAGCACGGTGCCGACCAGTGCCACGAACTCCGCGAGCGCGAAGGAAGCGTAGGGCGCGGAGTCCTGGTCTCGCATGACGTTCATGCCCAGCGCGGCGACGAGCAGCAGGCCTGACGCGAGGGCGAAGCGGCGTCCCTTGGTGAGATTCTCAGGCTCGTACCTAGACAGCAGGAAGAAGCCCAAGCCAACACACGTGTAGGCCATCAGGACGGTCAGCAGGCCTGCCGTCCAGTCGAGCCGTTCGGTCTCCATGAGCCCCAACTGCCTCAGGGCCTGGATCACCTCGGCCGTGACCTCCGAGCCCTGGGACACGACAAGCTGGCCGCGCTTGATGGTCCTCGTGACCGGCATCACGGCATCCGCCACAGCGGCCCGGTCGCGCTCGGTGGCCTCCGCGTTGTACGTCTCGTTGGGCGCCACACATGCCGCGCAGATCTCCACGAACAGGGCTACCATGCTGCCGCCCGGTGGCAAGGCCAGCAGTTTCATCTCAGCCCACTCGCTGAGCTTCTGGGTCACCTTGGAGCGGTTCTCGTCGGGCTCGTCATCCCGTAGCGAGAGGCTCTCGTTCAGCCGCTGGAGGGCGCTACCACAGGCGCTCCGAAGCGCCGCGCGCGCGGCCTGGTCCGTCCGCACGACACTCGCGAACGTGTCATATGCGGGCCGGTACCGTTCGTCCACGCCATCCCACGCCTCGCGCATCACCGCATCAGGCGACCTCGAGACAGCCTTCGGGGCGCTTTCCGCGGTTGCCGTGGTCGGGGCCGGAGTGCCGGAGTCCGCCTCGTCAAGACGCCTGAGCAGGTCCGCGGTTGCTTCGATGCGCTCGAAGAGGCTGTTGGCCCGCTGCGTCGTCTCCTGCTGTGCTTGCGGGCGAGCCGGGTCATAGACCTTGGGCACGCTCTTGATGGCCTGCTGGCGGAGGGCCTGGGTCGCTTCCTCGTCTGTCCACGACACCGGGCGCGGTGCGAAAACGTCAGCGACAGCGATGTCGCCCGCCTTGTATTGGCGACCGCGCGGAAGCAGCGGGTACAGGACGGTGGGGGCGAGGCCGCCGGCCAGGAGCAAGACGCTTATCAGCCGGCTGTCAATCCGGCCGACTGCGCGCAACAAGCGCGAGCCCCGCCCGCGGCCCCGCCCGTGTCGTCCCCGCATCCTGTCACTCGAGCTCCGCAACGCGGGTCCCTTCGTCACCGCCACTGTTGCGCGCGGATTCCGCGACGGCCTCGTAGGCGCGGATGATGCTGCGCACGAGCGGGTGCCTGACAACGTCCTCGTCAGTAAGCTCGACAAACCCCAGCCCGCCGATGTTGCGCAGTATCGACACCGCCTGGATCATGCCCGACCCCTTGCCTGCGGGGAGGTCGACCTGCGTTACATCGCCCGTGACGACGACCTTGGATGAGTAACCCATCCTAGTTAGGAACATCTTCATCTGCGATTCGGTTGTGTTCTGGGCCTCGTCGAGGACGATAAATGCATCGTTGAGCGTCCGCCCGCGCATATAAGCCAGCGGCACCACCTCGACCGTGCCGCGTTCCATCAGCCTCTGCGCCTTCTCGAGACGAAGCATGTCGTACAGAGCGTCGTAGAGGGGCCGAAGGTACGGGTCCACCTTCTCCCGTAGGTCGCCCGGCAGGAAGCCGAGGCTTTCCCCGGCCTCCACGGCGGGCCGGCTCAGGATCAGCCGCTCGTACTCATGCGCATTGAGGGCGGCCACGGCGAGCGCCATCGCCAGGTACGTCTTCCCGGTGCCGGCCGGCCCGATGCAGAAGGTCATGCCGTACTTGCGGATCGCCTCGACGTATCGGAGCTGACCGAGGGTGCGCGGACGGATGCGCGTACCCTTCTCGGACACCAGGACCGTCGCGCCTATCAGCCCGGCAACGTCCACGCTGTCGCCGGCGAGCGCCCTTCGGCCGAGGTACTCCGCGTCCTGGCGCGAGATCGAGTGGCCCTGTCTCACCGCGCCGACCATGCTCTCCACAAGGCCGGCCAGCAGCTCGGCCTGAGGGCCCGATCCGGCCACTGTCAGCTCTAGGCCCCTCGCACTGACGGACACGTCCGGCGACAGGCCGTTCAGCGCGCGCAGGACGCCGTCCCGGTCCCCTAGAAGAGCTCGCGCTTCCTCCTCATCGGCAAGCTTAAGAACCCTCGTCATCAAGCCTCCGAACTCCCGCCATCGGAGTGTACGGCCCGTCGCCGGCCGCGTCAACGCGCGCCGGCGCCTTGTAAGAGTTCACGCTTGCGGGTGTGGGGTTGCGTCAGGGGTGTGCAGGTGAGGTGAGCATCTGGTAGGAGGAGGCGAGGGTGTTCTCTCCTCTAAGGCCCCAGGTCCCGAAGAGCGACAGGAGGATCATCTTCGTGTCGGTGCCTCGGGGAGAGCGTGTGCCCCCGGACACTTTCCTGGCGACCACCACCGGCCTGAGCGTTCGCTCCGCCGCGTTGTTGTCCGGCGGCACCTCCGGGTGCTCGATGAAAGTGAACAACTCGTGCGCGAACTTCCGGATCAGATTGCCGGCTTTGCGAGCCGGCCCCGTGGTCGACACCGGGTGGCCTGCCAACTGCAGCAGCTTCGCTTCGACGTGACGCCGAGCCTCGGCACGGGCCGCCTGCGGCCAGCCCGCCACGCGGTCACGCAATCTGCATGCCCTCTGGTGGAACGCTTTCAGCTTCTCCACCCAAGCCCGCAGCGCACCGTCGTCCGGGTCCTTCTCCCGCGCTTCCCGCGCCGCCCGCAGCAGGTGCACCCAGCACCACTGGTGCGGACACTCCAGCCCCGTATACGCACTGTAGAAGTCCGTGACCAGGACCGACGAGAAGTCGTCCCCAAGAAGGTCAGTGATCACCCGCTGTGCCCGGCTCGCCTCCCAGTGGAACACCCGTGCCAGCTTCGTCGCCAGTGCCCAGATGTAACCGTTCCGACCGTTCTCCCGGAAGCCCGTCTCATCCGCGTGGACCACCGGGCTCGCCCTGGCCTCCGCCACCAGCCCCTCGTACACCGGGCGACCGTGCTCCGCCACCGTGTGCAGCATCGCCGAGATGGCGCCCTCCGACACATTCAGGTGGTGCACGCTCGCCAGATACTCCTGTACCCCACGGTGCGTCATCCGGTTGACCGTCACCAGTTTCGCCACCAGGCTCATCACCCACGGGCTGAACCGGCTGTTCTCCACCGCCCGGGCCGGTCGAAGTGACGGCGGCATAACGTACTTCCCACAGTGACCGCACCAGCGCTTCAGCCGACGGTACTCGATCACCTCATACGACGCCTGCGGGA
>Ga0315282_10001672_pt1 | contig 41589 bp, 40 predicted proteins | sample YL17G07_20_MG_FD_203693 | JGI IMG/M metagenome (GOLD analysis project Ga0315282, IMG submission 203693) | Sediment microbial communities from Yellowstone Lake, YNP, Wyoming, USA - YL17G07_20 | ecosystem: Environmental > Aquatic > Freshwater > Lake > Sediment | place: USA: Wyoming | collected...
GCCGCAAGCTACTGTCTGCGCTGTACGCCATACTTAAGAGAGGCGTAGCCTACGATCCAAATTGGGAGGAGAATAGCCGTTTTGCCATGGCTAAGCATTGACAAATGATATAGTAATCAATTGCGCCAATTGTTCAACCGAACGAAGTTGGAATTTGCTGCAGTTGGCCTTTATGGACACTTCCCGGACTTTCTTTCAAGAAGAAATAGCTCATTCCAGTCCTACAGCAGTTGTTTCTGTTGTTTCACCCAAATTCTTGACAGTAACCGTAATACCATTGACAGAGAAGAGACCTTAAACATTTGTTATAATTCATATTATGAGTATATAAGCATAGTTGCCCAACCTCCCAAGAGTGGCTATAATACATATTTGATCTGTCCAAGACGTCTATCGCTCTCGAGGCATACTTTGGAATTATGGGAATTCCATATAACAAAAACGAGAGTCATTTCTTTACAGGCTTGAGTAAGCATGTGTAAAAACACTTTTCCCGAATATCACCCAATCTAACAACCAGGCTATTACCATGGAACGAGGAAATCTATCAAATGCTGTCAGGGAGGAGGATATCTTCGCATTCTTGCGCCAGTTTGGCCGCAATACCAACTCTTTTCTCTTGGCCTATGGCGGATGCGAGTGGTTCCGGAGCGATAAACCGCCGGGACTTGTAGCCTATGTTCGCAATGGACGCACCTGCGTGGTCGCTGGTGATCCACTTTGTGCTCCAGAGGATACCCTGGCAGTCCTTCAGGCATTCTCCCGGTATGTGGGTGATCGCTATCGGGTTGCGCTCCTTCTGGTGAGCGGCTGGCTTATCCCCCAGTTAAAGCAAGCAGGTTACGGCGCGATTGAGGTTGGTAGTGACCCGTGCTTTGATCTGGAAAGGTGGGCACCACGGGGCGATCGGACCAAGAAAGTTCGGTCTGCTGTCAATCTGGCTCGGCGGTCAGGTGTAACAGTATCGGTTTACCGCCCTGCTAAAGAACGCAACCTACAGATCGAGTCGACAGATCACAAAGAAGGCACTGCGCCGATCCCATTAAGAGTCAGGCCCCACCTAAAGGTGGCCTGATTAATATTATCGCAGTCCCATTATCGCTGACGGTCTACAGAGTTTCTTTCTTCCCAAGATCAGCGATTGAGCCGCTGAGGGCTAGAGACAAGAGTTCTCCACGGGGTTAGGCCTTTCACTTCCGTCTGCCTGGTAGTATTTAGCCAGTAGGAAGGAGGTTCCTATGAGAACGGCTAATCAGCTCACCTTCGCCACATATGAGGCTTCCCTGAAGCTCTGTCCCAATGATCCCATCAAGGTGATCTTCGATAACATTGACTGGTCCTTCATCCACCCTCTGGTCAAGGATAGGTATTCGCCCCAGGGAGCAGATGGTTATGAGCCTATCTCCCTCTTCAAAGCCCAGCACCTCATTTTCCTGGGGGAATAAGCTCTGACCATAAGAAGGAAACACGCAGAGCTCCCGATAAACACTTCCTCGATGGATTCAGCCCATGATGGCTATGAAAACTACCGTTTCACCTTTGACTTCTATTGGATCGTGTAGCAACCGTCCACCACCAGGGCGTGTCCGGTGCAGTAAGAGGCTGCATCGGAGCAGAGCCACACTATTGCACTAGCGATTTCATCTGGTTCGGCAAGCCGCCCGATGGGCATTGCTGCCATCACTGCCTGGTAGGTCTCAGGCAAATCCCTCATGACATATTCTATTATTGGAGTCCGGGTATTTCCTGGACAGACCGCGTTGACTCGGATGTTTCTCTTGACATACTCCAGAGCCGTTGCCTTTGTCAGCCCGACAACGCCGTGTTTGCTTGCCGTATAGGCAGGATTCCCCGCATGGGCCACTATTCCCAGGGTGGATGCGGTGTTGACGATAGCCCCACCACCCTGCTTGAGCATCTGCCGAATCTGATACTTCATCCCCATAAACACACCGGTCAAATTGATGGCAATGACCCGATCCCAATTCTGTTTGGAGCAATCCGCCGTGAGAGCCTGTTCCCCCGTAATCCCGGCGTTGTTCACGGCGCAATCGAGCCGGCCATACCTCTGGACAGTGTTTTTGACGAGCGCCTCAGTATCAGCCTCTAGCGTAACGTCAGTTTTGACAAAGATGGCCTCTCCTCCAGCCTCCTGGATCATGCGGACCGTCTCCTCACCGCCCTCGATCGCACTATCCGCAACAATGACCTTTGCCCCTTCTCTGGCGAAGGCAAGTGCCGTGGCGCGCCCGATGCCTGAGGCTGCTCCGGTGACCAGACCTACCTTTCCCACCAATTGTCCTGCCATGGATGGAATCCTCCTTCACCCAAATTGTAGAATATAGCAGATTATAGCCTGCTGCGCGTGAGGGAATCAACCTCTTCAAGCTGATGCTGACGCGCACCCCTAAGCTCATTGGCGCAAGTGGGCAGGAGAGTGTGATGAGCAATAACCACAAAATTTCCTTCATATTAGTGATGTTGGCTAAGACTAAGGTAAGAGAGGAGCCGTTTGGTGCTATCTGCAAATAAGGCAGAGCCTGCCTAGGGAAACCCGGACAGGTGGTAAAACCTGAAGATGGTGCAGAGGTTTGCGATATCTGTAACCATCCATGATAGACTGAAGTTCTATAAGACACCGCTTGGCTAAAAATCGCGAATAGAACTATATAGCTCAAGAGGAGAGTTGACATATCTTGAAGCAGATAGTCCACTTCGATGAAGAAAGCAACCTCACCGTGGCAGCCACGTTGGTGATCCCCTGTCTATCCCACAGCGGAAGGCGCATTATCTCTTTCCGATAGGAGGCTTTTCCCAAGGGATGCCTATATCTGCATAGAGTTGTCTCTTGGGCTCAATCTCTCGCCGGCGGCTCAGGAAATAAGGCCCGGAGGGCCTTATTTCCTCTTCAAGGTGGTGCCTCGCATCCTCGAGTATTTGCTTCTCAGTCAGGGGCTCAAAGCGTAGTTCGATTCTGTCTTCTTTGGGTTGGAGACGGACCGTCGTATGGTGACAGAAGGCACACCTCAGCTCCGTAGGGCTTACCAGTTGGAAAGCGGTGCTGAAGCACAGCGGACAGCAATCTTGTTCAGTGAAAAGTTTGTCCCCCTTTGACTGGGGATCGAATATCCTGAGCCGATGGACACCGTCTGAGAGCCGATTTTCCTCTCCCCTTAAAGCAAAAACGAGATCACGTCCTAACCGATTTGCTTCCCTGGGGATACCCTCGCGCTCTGGGAGCAGAACCTCGCCTGGCCCTATCGAGATCCCTACAAAACTGGCTAGGACATCGAATCCACAGAGGTCGGCAAAATTATTAAGCAAGGGGATGATCCAGTACTGGAGATGTCTCCATCCTGCGGCACCTATAGTAATAGCCTTCTTCGTAGTCCTTCTTTTTTCCTCAGTTCGCTGCATCCAAGAAGTAAGCCCATGGAGTCGATCACCAACCGTCTTGAATACCCCCAGCGGTGCACCACCATAGTCAACCCCACCGATGATCAAGCCATCCGAAGCATTCAATTGCTCCTCAAAAAAGACCATGTCGTCATTCAGCACGCAACGCTCCCCTTTGATCACGCAAGCCTCACATCCGTTACACTCCCGAACGTAAAGGTCGCTCATCCTGAGAAGCGCTATATCAGCACCTTCCTCACGTGCCCCTTTGAGGGCCTCCTTGACCATGATCTCCGTGTTGCCCAATTTGTGCCGGGAGCCAACTATTCCCAGAATTCTCAAGGGCCCTCCTTTAATTGTCTAATTCATAATTCCTCATAGAGGCCGCTGAAAAACCCGCTTCTCAAAAAGATTTCGTATCTGAGTGTCCTAACCCTTCCTAGTGTAGTGTTTCAATAACGGGTTTACAACCGAATTCCACGTGAATAGACCTTGCAACCAACATACTATATCGCTAAAGTTACAAAGTAACCCGAACTGCCATTCAGTTCATCTTGTTTTCTTCAGCCTTCTTGGACGAACTCCATCCTTCTGTAATTCGCCGAGCACATCGACAGGCTCCTTCTCCTCTTCGCCATCCCAATCAAGCTTGACCGTAATGCCCTGTTTCGTATAGTAGTCCAGACAACGTTTTGCAAAGTCCTCGTAGCTTCGGCAGAAGTGGCCTCGCCTCTTGCGTGTTTCTTGGACATAGTTGTGCAGTAGATACCAACATCGTACAGTTGGGGTGCCAGCGTAGCTCTCTATTGCCAGTTTCTCGTCAACAATGCCCTGCATCACCAAGGTTCCCAGCATATCAAGCCTTCTGACTATATACTCTATCGATTCTTTTTCATCTTTTGTCAACTTTTTGACGTCCAGTATATGGGGGCGCCTAGCTTGTAGATGGAGCGAAGCTTCTTTACGGCTTCTTCACTACGCAATTCAGTGTAAAGGCCCATTGCAATTTGTGCCTGAGTGCTCTTCTTAGCCTCTCGCACTTGTTTGATAACGACAATTATACCTAATGCCAGAATAGAAGAGGCAATAGCTTCTACAGCAGACCAACCCCATGTCCAGTCCATATTTACTGCCCCTTTTAATCAAATCTGCGTAAGAGGATCAGCATGATCCACTCGTACACATATTTGCGCATTGTCATAGACTCTTGAATTCCTTTGTACCCAACCTAGAAAAAGGATCAAAACGAGACTCATAACTGCAAGTTTCATGTTACAACTCCTTCTTAAGTCTCCACGATCATCCACAGAAAGACAGGCTTGTCGGCCCGACTCGAAATCTGCCTCGGTTGGCTTCTCGCTCTGATGATATGCCCATTGCAACTGGCTGTCAAGACTGCTTGAAGGCTTCACAAGACGATTCGTCAGCTGGTAAGTTGGGTTGCACGATTGTCAGGAATGTGTGCTGCATCAAGATTACATGAATGCAACTTTTTAAGCAAGCAGGGTAGGAATTCCCATAATCTCCATTAGGTCTGGTCCCAACATCTTACCAACAATGTTGACGATTCACAGCTCGAATCTGTTATGTCTTCCTAGCCCAAGGCTCCAGACTTTCGTAGCTTTTCGATTTCTTTCCGGGTGTAGCCTAAGCCCGGCAATCTGGGCAGACGGTTTCGTTTTCCTGAACCTTGAATTTCTTGCTACAAATACTACAAGGTCGCAACAATTCCACAGAGGCGCCTACATGCACGCCTATTCTAGCCATTGCACTGACTTCAAATTTCAGAGGGATAGTAATATATCCTTCGAATAACATGTCACCGTCCCACAGGATGGTAGCATGCGCTGTCCTGGAATTGGAGGACACCATAGCAGCAAGATGGCCACCGTAACCCGCCTTGCCGTTTATGAACTTCTTTGCCTGAGCCTTACTGACGCCAATCGGGTCAACGTTTAGGTGATTTGCCTCTTCATGCCACCGAAAGAGAAAACGAGGTCGTCCAGGTGTCAGTTTCTTCGGCCTCAGTTCGGCGACAACGAGCCAACCTGTTTTTGTGATTCGATTCTCACTATAAGTCAGGATTTCATAATCATCGTTCAATCGACTGTGAGACTCACTAACAGTGTTCGTTCCGCGTGCCGTTCTGCTTTGTTTTGCCTTTTCTGGATCCATATTACCTTTTCGGCCTTTTGAAGGAGCATAGCCTATTCGTTGCCTCAATGAGGGCTTGATCTCCTAGACATTATGCCCGCGAGCGCATATCGTCAAGTATTTTGTAAATGGTCTTCTGTGTTTCATTGACTTCAGCGTAGTCGTCGTCTAAGCTGCCTTCCCTTGTACGCCAGTATATTGTTACCAAACGTGTATACTTTTTCCTCAATTCGTCTGAACCGATTATCCCGACAAGATTCCAAGCTTTGTTGTGAATGGCCTCAAACTGCTTGATCCTTTCCTCAGACGCCGCTGAGTCTGCCAACAAGGGCATGTCCAAGGCTATGCCTTCAGCCATACTAATGTGTTGGCCCATCAGACTTACGGCTTCCTCGACAACTGCAAGCCTCTCGTTCAACAGATCCCTCCTGCGACGATGTTGTTCATCTTCAAGCGTTTGCTGGCGCTGTCTGACCTCTCTCCGATTCTGCAAGACATAACTTACCCACGTAGCAACAAAACCTGAGCCGATACCCGCCAGTGCTGTCGCGACCAATCCAGCTATAGCAATGCTAGTGCTAGAGTCCATGTCGGTCTCCCTCCCCAAACATTTCAAATCACGCCTTAAGCCGCCCGTGTTCTCCGGTGCTCACCGGCCGCGACGGCCCTCCAATTTGATTCTGTTAGCATTCCCGTCATCGCCATAGGCCTGCTCCAAGGTGCTATGACCCCGATCTTTACCGGCCCAGCCGGTGTGGGGGTAGGTGTGATTGTAGCTATGATTGTCTTAGTAGGTGTAGCTGAGAAAGCATCTGTAGGCGCGGCTGTAGGAGTCTTCTCCTCTTTGCCACAAGCTGGAACTATGATAAGTAGCAGTAGGCTTAAGGCCGCAAGCACGAATGACCACTGTTTCACGTAACATCCTCCTAACCTCATTATGTGCCGTGTTGCGATCATTTCAAGCAAGCTGTCTAGCTTACATTATCCCTGCTGTGGTAATGTCGTATTCTGCTTTCAAGATTTTTCAGATCTTGGTGGACAGGATTCTTTCGGTCATCTGGTGTCCTTCCTAGCTTCTTCACCATTGGCCTGCTTACCAGTGACGCTTACGTCTTCTTGGTTCTACTGATATGTATAACTGAGTTTACTCCTTACTTTCTGGGAAGGCCGAGACAGATTGCTACTATATTACGCATTACCTCGGAGGTACCGGCACCGATGGTTTCACTCAAACTGAAAGCGTAGTGCTCCGGTATTCGACCGTCCAAGATAGTGCAGCGGGAAGGACCAGTAAGCATCCCTTTGAGTCCAGCGATTTCCATCACTGTCCGAGCAAAGCGCTGTATTGCCTCGCTGCCAAAGAGCTTGGATACAGTCGCTTCGTAGTGTGGTACTCCACCTTTGGTAGCCAGCCAAGCCACACGATAGGACATCAGCCGAGCTACCTCGAGGTCCACTGCTCTTCCAGCAAGTTTGTGGCGGGTTATGGAGTCACATTTGCCGGAATCATCAAGATACTCGATAAGCTCTTCAAGAGTCCTTCTAGCTCTTGCGATCTGGTTGATGCCGCCGCCGAAGGAGGCCCTTTCTATATCCAGCTCGGTGATTATGGGTTCTAGACCCTCATTCTTTTTACCGACGAGACAATCTTTGGGCACCCTGACATTATCGAAGAAGACTTCGTTTAGGTGATGGATACCAAGTAAATCAAAGAGCGGCCTAACAGTGATACCAGGAGTCCGCATATCCACCATAAGTATACTGATGCCTCTCTGTTTAGGAAGATTAGGGTCCGTCCTAGCTGCAAGCCAACACAGGTCAGCTTTATGTGCTGAGCTGGTAAACGTCTTTTGCCCGTTAATGATAAAGCAATCATTATCTTCTACGGCGATAGTCCTGAGGGCAAACAAGTCTGAGCCAGCACCCGGTTCACTGTATCCGATGCATATCTTGGTCTGGTAGCTTGCAATGCCGGGCAGGTATCTTCGCTTCTGCTCATCCGTCCCATGAATGATAATCGTTCCCCCTACCCATGATTCAAGATAAATGTCAACAGGTGCCAGATTGTAGCCCATCTCCTCCTCAAAGATAAGTCCATGCATCGGACCGGCCCCTAGACCCCCATATTCCTTGGGCCACTGTAAACCCACCCAGCCTTTGGCACCCAGCTTGCGGCCCAAGCTCTTCATCAGAGCTTGGCCATTCGCAGTTCCTATAATCTCAGTGAACCGTCTGCCTTTCCATCCCTCAGGAAGCTCCTGACGCAGAAAATCACGGACCTCTTCCCGAAAAGCTTCTTCTTGCTCCGTGAATCGAAAATCCATTAAAACCTCCAGCAATCCTGAATCCGTGAAGCGAATTGCGCTCAAACCGGTCTTCACGTATTGAACCGACTATCTTTGTGGAAAGCGCAGACGCTCAAAGTAATACACTTGCTGTCTGTAGGTTCACCCCCAATCACACGACCATAGCAGTGAATCCTCCGCCTGGTCAGGCTCTGCTCTTATGGCCACTCCGTCCGTGACATAAACTTTATGCAGACACCGGTCCCAGCAGTTGTAACACCCGGCTGTGGGCACTATCTTCAACTCGCTTATCTATTGGCCGGCTTTCACTGCGGCCATTTTCTAACTCCTGTCAGCCGGTATTCTCCATAGCAATCGGTTAGTAAAGTGGCGTGCTCTCCAGAACGCCCTCTAACTTAAGCCTCTCTATCTCATCCTGCGGCATTCCCAAAAGCTGGCGGCAAATCTCTTCGGTGTGCTCCCCCAGAAGAGGAGCACGGATACTCTTGAGGGGTTGAGTGTCGCACATCTTAAAGGGAATGGCCGGATAAAGCCTTTTGCCGGCCACGGGATGGTCTAACTCAATTATCGCTCCCAAATGTTTGAGCTGTGGGTCCTCTATGGTGTCAGGGCCACGTTGGACGATTCCTGCAGCTACCCCAGCACGCTGCAGGGTCTCCATCACTTCGTTGGCGTCGTGCGTTGCTGTCCATTCCCCTACCAGCCTGTCCAGCTCTTCCACATTCTCAAGTCGCCCCTGGATGTCGGCGAATTTGGGGTTATGAGTCCAGAGAGGCTTGCCAATAGCATCGCATAACCTATGCCACTCCTCATCGCTGAACACAGTGATGGCACACCATCTGTCCTCGCCCATGCAGGGGTAGCATCCGTGGGGCGCGGCATAAAGGCTCCGGTTGCCCAGCGGCTTTGGGACTCGCTTGTTTATGGTATACTCCAGATAGCACTCGCCGATGAAGTTGGCCGCCACCTCCGTCTGAGCCATGTCTATGAACTGTCCCTTGCCAGTCCTTCGCCTGTAATCAAGAGCGGCCAGCGCTGCTACCACCAGATACTTGCTAGCTGTATGGTCAGGGAAAGTGCCACTGGTGCCCACAGGATAGGGGTCATCAGAATGAGCCCAGATGGATAGCATGCCGCAGGTGGCGCAGAGCAGCGGACCATAGGCCTGGAAGTCGCTATAAGGTCCTCCACCACCAAAGCCCTGACTGCTGAGGTAAATGATCTCAGGATTGATACGGCGTACGCTCTCGTAGTCCAGCCCGAAGGCCTTCATTACCCCGCCGCGGAAGTTCTCCGCCAGGATATCAGTCATCTTGATGAGGCGCTTGACTATTTCCCTTCCCCTCTCCATCTTGAGATTGACCCCGAAGCTCCGCTTGTTGCGGTTCGACTCGTTGAACTGGGCTACGTTGTTGATATCCAGCCCGATGGTCCTCATCGTGTCGAGGTTTTCTTTCGACTCTATCTTGATGACATCGGCGCCAAGCTCCCCTAATATCTTGCCGCAGTCGGGGACTACCGCCCCGGTGCCGAAGCTAAGCACCCTGATCCCATTCAGAGGGAGGGGCGATGCCTTGTCCTCCCCAACTTTGGCCATCTGATTAACTCTCGGTGAGGCATGCCCTTGCCAAGACATCTTCTCGTTGTGTTCCCCCAAGCGGGGGGCAGGGCGTCGGATGCCTGCCGGCGTCACACTCCATCTGTAGGGCGGCCCGGGGTAGAGGGCCTTGCCGGCAATGGGATGGTTGACCTCGACAAAGAACTTCCTGGCTTTGGTCTGGGGATTGTCGACGAAGTCCTTTATATTCAGTATTGGAGCGATAGGCACTCCCTCACGGTGTCCCGCCTCAAAAAGCTCCAGCATGGTGTATTTCGTAGTGAACTCCAGCATAATGGCGTAGAGGTCATCGGCATTGCCCATGCGGTACAGGAGTTCCCTCCATTCAGGCATAAGGAGTACCTCGGGGCTTCCTAGCACCCGCACCAGGGCATCCCACTGCCTGGGGGCAAGCGTTGCCACCCTGATGAAGCCGTCTTTGCAGGGGTAGATAGGGTATACGGATGGCCCTAGCCGCGTCTCCAGGGTTGGCGGCCCCCAACCTGGATTGAGGTTGTAGGAGTAGTTGGGCACCGACCAGGGGTAAAGCCCGATGCGGGAGGCCTCGTGCACCGAGATATCGATATATTGCCCCGCTACGCTAGCGGTGCGGCTGTAGAGTGCAGCGAGTATCGATATGGCCACCACCAGAGAAGCCCCATCGTAGGCAGGCGTCCCCGGCATCATGCAGGGGGTCTTCCCGGGGAAGCCGCTGTTGATCATAGTCCCGCTCAAGGCGAAGTTGACGAGGTTGGAACCTTTATAGTCCCTGTAGGGGCCGCCTTGCCCAAATTCGGTGATGCTGGCCATAACCAGCCCTGGGTTTATCTCCCTGAGCACCGGATAGCCGAGTCCCAGGCCTGCCATATATCCAGGAGGCGAGTTCTCCACCAGCACATCTGCAGTCTTCACCAGGCTCTTAAGAGTGGCCCTACCCTCGCCTGTCTCCAGGTCAAGGGTTATTCCTCGCTTGTTAGCGTTGCGGTAGAGGAAGTAGAGGCTCTTCTCAGTATGTGGCACATCGCCCGCAAATGGTGGTATCCTGCGTCCAGGGTCTCCCTCAGGCCCTTCTACCTTTATGACATCCGCACCCAAGTCGGCGAGCAGCTTGGCACAATAAGCGCCCTTGCTATCGGCGAGGTCTAGGACGCGGTACTCAGTGAGGGCGCCTTCTTGCTCCCTGCTCATTGTAGCTCTCCTACTAGAAATTGATCTGTTCCAGTTGATTCGCTCATGCTTGAGTATTGAGACCAACCCTTTGTTAGCACGGCTACCTGCACGTCCCCATGCCCATGGGGTAACCATATGGCAACAAAGCTCGCTTGGGTTTCACTTACTGAGGCCACACCTTAACTAGATTGCCCCCCTCCTGTATCTGGGCCACCATGAGGGTGACCTCACCGATTCCATCAGGAGCGATGCTCAGAGGTCCCCAGGCCGAGTCCCATTCCAGGTTGCCTGAGCGCAGGGCCTGAGCAACTTTAACAGGGTCATCAGTGCCAGCCAGATCGATGGCCTTGATGGCCGTCCAGAAACAATTGTAGAAGTAAGTCAATACAGGGTCGGGCAGCCGGCCATACTTTTGCTTGAAGGCATCCTCAAAGGCCTTCATTCCCGGCTCATCACTTCCCGGCAACCACATCACAGACACGTAAGTGCCTACAGCTGATGGTATAGTAACAGCGGCCTTAGCAGCGCCTGATTCGGTAGCGCTAAAATACTTCATGCTGCCCCAGCCACCCAGCTCCATTATCTGTTTATTGACCGTAACTGCTTGCCCTGTCCCATTGAGCATGGTTACCAAGACGTCTGGCTTCAGGTATTTGATCTTGGTTAGATATGGTGAGAAGTCCATCGTGTCCTGGGGGAAAAACTGCTCATATACGATATCTATCCCCTTAGCCTTCAGACGATCCCTGACACCCGAAACGCCCTCCACACCATTAAGCATAGTGTGGGTGTCCTCAGCGTTATATAGCAAGAAAGCGACTGTCTTTGGCTTCAACTCATCTGCTAAAAAGCTGGCAATTCTATTGTGTATAGCCTCAAGGCCATATAGGTAAGCACTATACTTCTTGGCCGCTACACCGTAAATTACGGACATGGCCACATAGGGCACCTTGAGTTCCTCGGCGACCTCAGCTACCGCAGTAAACTGAGCCGCCGATTCGCCTCCCAGGGTGAGGATAGCTACTTTGTCATCCAGTATCAGCTTCTTGGCTTGGGCTGCCGCCTCGGCAACCATACCGCGGTCGTCACCTCTGACAAACTTGACCTCTCTGCCACCGAGTATGCCGCCCATATTCTTCACCTGCTCCTCTACCAGGGCTATGTTCTGGTCTACTAGCATACCACTCATAGCCATCGGCCCGCTCCAGGCTATTATGGCCCCAATCTCCACTGATCCTGATGGTGTGGGGGTAGTTGTTGCAGTGGGCACTGCTGTAGGTGTGGGACCAGGCGTCACTGTTAGTGTGGGTATAACAGTGGCTGTGGGGTTAGGTGGTGGAGTATTCTCCTCCTCTCCCCCTCCGCAAGCTGATAGTAAAATAGGCAGCAATAGGCCCAAAACTGTGAACACGATTAACCACCGCTTCATGGAGCCTCCTATCTATCTTGTTTGTTATGGTAACCGCTCCTGCCAACGGACAGGCTTGACCTAAACAGTCCGTCATAATGTGCAGCGAAGCCCGACAAGCAGACCGAGCGAGTACACCTCTGCACCCTCTCCATGCTCTCCCACCTGCCCAGGTCTTTGATGATCCAGTGCCTCTCAGTCTTGACAGCCAGTTGCATTGGGCATGTTATCAGGAGAAGGGTTCAGCCCAGCCAGCGGATTTGGAGAGAGTAGGTTCAACGTAAAAAGGAGGATGAGGCAATGAAGATAAGTGGATTCCTTTGTCCCCATTGCGCTGCCGCGACGTACTGTGCACCTTCTCCGTCCACAAGCCACAGCGCGGACACTGCTCACCCTGTCTTCGGTATCGCACCACTACCTCGATCCTGTCTTCCAGCTCATCGTGCTCCAGCACTGCCAGCTCTTCCAGTCCCAACAATACCGTGATACAATCGTCTCGCACCCTCTGCATCTCCTTTTGCCTTAGTTTTTCTCATCCCAAGGCTACAAGGGAGCAGAGGGTGTTTTCAATGCCCCATCACACTAAATGGCAGAGACCCTTAATTTGTCACTTTTAGCGTATTCTTTTGCCAGACCAGTTAACCGTACCTCCGACAGTCCCCAGCGGCGATTGTGTCGTTATCGTCACTGTCCCGTTAACAGTAGTGGCATTGGGAAATGGTCGGTCTGTGGTCCCCTCGCCGTTGCCTATCGTTTGGTAGCCTCCTCCACTGCCCGCTAGCCCGACAAAGCTCCATCTATCCACTGCGCCGTTATGAACAATGTTTCCACCGACAGGCAAGCGAAACAAAGGTTGACCCGTTGTACCAAATATCCACCAACCAGGACTATCGCTGGTTTCACTAAATGTGCCGCTGTAGGTGAAGGGTGATACTGTCACCGTGGCCACCTGGCCTCCCTCTTGTTCGGTCAATTGCCAAACTTGCGCGGCTGTGGGCGTAGGTGCAGGAGTAGTTGGCAAGGCTGTGTGCGTAGCCGCAGGAGTGGTTGGCGAGGCTGTGTGCGTAGCTGCAGGAGTAGTTGGCAAGGCTGTGTGCGTAGCTGCAGAAGTGGCGGTAGGCGTGTGAGTGACCGTCACTTTTGGTGTATGTGTAGGCATTGGTGTGGCTGGCATAGGGGTGCTGGTTGAAACAGGCCCAGCATAGGTAATGGTAACAAAGAAGGCTGCGCCGCTGGGGCCTCCTATATTGGCATCAGAAATGAGAATCTCGTTGGTGCCTGGCTGGAAAAAGGCAGTATTGTTTGTGGAGAAAGTGACGTTGCCGTACTCTGTGACCACCTTGGGGTCACTGCTAAAAATGGAGGAGGATATGGGGTTTCCGTTCAGAAAAACCCTTCCCATATCATCGACATTGGCCGCTCCTGATAAACTGATCCCGCTAAATGAAAATGGCAGGTCAAAAGTCATTTTGAAATAACCATTCTCGCCATCGCCGGGGGTGATGTTCACCACCTGAGTGCCAGTGGGAGAACCGGGTGGTGGGTTGGTGTAGGTGCCGAAAGCGCCTACGGTCACTGGCACAAAAGCTAGGCCTGAGGTGTCTGCGCTATCCAATCTGGACAGGATAGCATCAGAGGGACTCCCTGCCAGACCGATAGAAGCCGCCAGAGTGGAGGCGTCGCTCTTTAATGTAATAGTGGGTGTCGATGATGTTGTCGCTGTAGTGACAAAACTGGCAGATATGGTATGGTCGGCGGTAACATTGCTGAAGGTGTAACTAGTTACCGCCCCCACTGAGGATCTGTCCACCTGAACATCGGCAACATTATAGCCGGTATCAGACGTGATAGTAAATGCTTGGCTAGCACCATCATTGACACTGACCGCTCCTGAGGGCAATATCGAGCCATTGGCACCGGCTGAGGCTGTAATGGTATGGGTAATGGCAATACCTGGGGTGCCAGTTGTAATTGGCGCAGGAGTAGGCGTTGGCATCACTATCCCTGCCATATGCTCCCATATAGTGGAACTGGCAATCAGCCATGTGCCCCCGACCATTTTCAGAGTAAAGGTATCTTGCAGGTTACTTTGCTGTGCCTTGGTCTTGCCCTTATACTTTATCGTGATACCATAGGTGGCAGTGACTCCATCTGTGTCCGTAGTCTGGCTGGTCACCACCAGCTTCAACTTAGATAAAGAGATTTTTGTCCCTGATGGTACACTGGTTAATTGGGAAGTGACGTTATTGCGTTCCTCGGTCACCCAGTAACTTGCTGCCTTAGTCGCTTTCAAACCGGCAGCGGCATTCATGAAATTCTTCACCTGGTCTTGTGGTTTGGGACTCTTAGCACTGGCAATACCATAAACACTGGCAAATAGCGATAAAGCCAATGCCAACACAAGTCCTACTCTTAGCCATTTCCCCATTGCTGTCCTCCTCAATCCCTGAGCAAACACTGCTGCAAGCCTCTTACCCTGATTTTAGACCCGTTGCACCTGACAGTCAAGACCAAGTCTCTTCCAACACAAGATGAGCCCGAAAGTTGGATCGATTTCTAATGCAGAATGAGTCTTAAAGGCTTCGGGAAACTCGTTATGCGCCAAAAAGGGAACGCTAGTCTTGCGCTCTAGCCACAGTGGGTGTAGAGGGAAAATGGCCAGGAGTATTTTCGATACTCAACCATATTGCAGCTAGAAGGATTCAATCTAGATAACCTCCTTAATACCTTAGAGCTGGGAGACATATTGGTAGACTTCGATGCTAGGACTGGGCACAACCACGGGACGAAGTTTCGACTGCGCCAAGATAAGCTCCATCAGCCGGGATTCTTCGCAAACTAGTGGCCTCAGGCTCAGAAGCATCTGCTCTATCAGCGCCGCAAGCTGCTCTTTACTACGGTAGCTGTGTGATGCCATGATCCTCTCCCCTTGCTTTACTTCAACAAACTCGAATGATATTACATCGTCAAACCAACATTGTCAATGTTCTGGCCGAGAGCTACGAAGAGGTGTCAAGGGCGTGCCATGGGTATCTACGGAGGCGCCTACACGATATTGGGGGGAAACATCCAGGTCCTATATACAATATGGATAAACGTTGATGGACGGGTTTAGGCAGGGACTCGTCAGAGATAGATTCCCTGAATAAACTGTTCTTGAGTTAGATATGGAGGTTTGGCCCCGATTTGGTAGGTATTGGCGACCCCGATGGGATTCGAACCCACGATCTCCACCGTGACAGGGTGGCATGTTAGTCCGCTACACCACGGGGCCGTGCTCTAAGATTCTAGCAGGCCAGAGCGTAATCTGTCAACCGCATGTATGACATTGACAGACCGAGGCAGACTTGTTATGCTGCTTTTAGGGGTACAAATTATGGCGGTGTGGCCTGAGAGGAGTATAGAATGGCTGAGGTAAGAATATACACCACACCAACGTGTCCCTATTGTAAAATGGCTAAGAAGTTCCTCCAGGATAACAAGGTTGCCTATCAAGAGCTGAATGTAGCCGAGGACAAGAAAGCCCTGGACGAGATGCTAAAGCGCTCCAAACAGCTGTCAGTGCCTGTAATTGATATTGATGGCCAGATTATCATCGGGTTCAATATGCCGCAAATAAAGCAAAGGCTGGGTCTGGCTTAAGCAGTCTTTGTTGTGAGATGTCTATGTATGAGCTTATTATTGCTGGTGCTGGTCCGGCTGGGATGACTGCGGCAGTTTATGTCGCCCGCAAGAAACTGAAAATGCTGCTTATCGGTAAAGACCTGGGTGGGCAGCCCAACTGGACTACCGGAATTGAGAACTATCTGGGCTACCAGTATATTGAAGGGCCGGAACTTGTGGAGAAGTTCTGGAACCAGGTGAAACAGTTCCCCATTGACCTAAAGACCGGACAATCAGTGACCAAGGTCTCCCGCCTGGAGAATGGCTTTCAGGTTGCTGCAGATGATGGGCAAAGCTATCAGGGGCTAGCGGTAATAATCGCCACTGGAAAGCAGCCCCGGCGTCTCAACGTGCCAGGGGAGGAGCGATTACGCGGGCGGGGGGTCACCTATTGCTCCATTTGTGATGGCCCGGTATTTCAGGGCCAAAATGTGGCCGTTATCGGTGGAGGTAACTCGGCTTTGACATCTGCTGAGGATATGATCAGAATAGCCCAACACATTTATCTGGTCTCTATCACTCCTCTCACCGGCGACACCGTGTTAATTGACAAGGTCAAGGCTGCCCCCAACATTACTATCTTCACTGAGTACCAGGTGGCAGAGATAGAGGGTGAGGCTCTAGTGGAAGCTGTCAAAATAGCCCCTCTAGGTGGTGGTGAGGCTAGAAGGCTAGAGGTGGGTGGCGTTTTTGTTGAGATCGGGCTGGTGCCTAACTCCGAGCTGGTGGAGGGGCTGGTCAAACTCAATGAGCAGAAAGAGATTATTGTGAATTGCGCCTGCGAGACTGGAATACCCGGCCTTTTCGCCGCAGGCGATGTCACCGACGTCCCCGAGAAGCAAATAATAGTGGCTGCCGGTGAGGGAGCTAAGGCAGCCCTGCAAGCCCACCGTTATTTGCAGCGACGGGCGCAGTAGGATGTTAAAGCTATGATAACCGTGCTCGGTCTAGCAGGGAGTCCCCGCCGCAATGGTAACACTGAGATGCTCCTTGACCAGGCACTGGCAGGGGCTGCCAGCGTCGGTGCTCAAGCTGAAAAGATCGTTTTAGGGGACTTAGAGATACACCCCTGCCGCCACTGTGATGGCTGTGTTGAAACAGGGGTATGTGTCATTAAAGATGACATGCAGTTCCTACATGCCAAACTTAGGGCTGTTGACCGTCTGGTGCTAGCCTCACCTCTATTTTTCATGACAGTAACGGCTCAGACCAAACTAGCCATAGACCGCTGCCAGGCACTGTGGGCGGAGAAGTATCTGCTCAAGGTAAGGCGTACCCTGGCCTCTGATGGCAGCCTGCGACGTGGTCTGTTTCTCTCTGTAGGTGGATTGCGACGCAAAGACCTCTTTGACCCGGCCAGAGCCACGGTCAGAGCTTTCTTTGCCACCTGCGATATGGTCTATGCCGATGAGATGCTCTTCCCGGGTGTTGATAACAAAGGGGCTATCAAAGAGCATCTAACTGCCCTGCAGGATGCCTTCGCCGCCGGCTGCCGGTTGGCTGCCTCCGGTTGATTCTCCACAGAAAGCTCGAAACTCGCCCCTTTTATGTTATACTTTAGCTAGTTAACCACCGCGGAGGTAACCATGGGAGAAATTAGAAGCGCTCGGGAGATAGCTCTGGAGAAGGCGGAAAAGCTGGGTAAAGCCACTAAGGAGGAGCTTGACCGGGCCAAGTATATACCTGAGGGAGAAAAACTGGCCAACAACTACCTTCGTAATGAGACTAACCTGATGGCTGAGTTGACAAAATATCCTGACGGCGTCCGGAAGTATTTGGTTACAGGTGCCCAGGATGTGCTGGTGAGAAACCTGGACCTGCCCAAGGGTGACTTTATCAAGAAGCGCAACAAGATGGTTTTGGCCGGCCTTAAAGTGCTCAAGCAAGATAAAGCTAGCCTGGAAAATGTTTTTTCCAAGATAAGGCGCCTCTTTGAGCATTATGAGGGACAGGGAGAGCAACAGCGAAGGCAAGCCTACGAGATGTTCAAGCGGGATTTTGAGGCCAAAGTGAGACAGGTGATGCAACAACAGGGGATGGTTGGAGCGGGCAGGCTGGATGTAGAAAGGCATCCCCAGTTTCAAGATGAATGGCGTCAAAACGTGAGACAGCTAGACTCTCAATACCTTAAGCTTCTTGAGGAAAACCGACAAGAGATATTGAGCACGTCCTGATCTGAGCTTGCCACTTGACAATACGCTTCGCCAGAAGCATACTCTAAGGCGGCTAAGTCCAGCTACCCGATTTAGCCAGGTAGAATCAGGAGGCAAACTCTTTGGAACTAGAGCTGCCCTGGGGCTTGACCCATTTCCTCTTAAGATATGAGTATCTAGCCCTTTTTTGTCTCTTCCTCATATCAGAGGCAGGCACGCCTATACCTTTGCCAACCAACCTTATGCTGATGTATTGCGGTTATCTGGCCAGCCAGGGCTGGGGCAGTATCCCACTGATTATGCTTAGCTCTATATGTGGGATGATGGCTGGGGCCATGATACTCTACACCGTCTGTCTGTGGGGTGGCCCCAAATTGCTTAACAAATATGGCAAGTATATCAAGCTAACACCGGAGCGCGTCGCCAAGGTGGAGGCGTGGTTCAAACGGTGGGGTGGCTGGTCCATTTTCTTAGGCCGTCTCTTGCCGGGAGTGCGCATCCACCAGACAGCCGTAGCAGCCGGCACGTTCCGAGTTCGTCCACGAATCTTCTTCATATCAGCTATCGTTGCTGCTTTCCTGTGGATAGCGTTCTATATCTGGATGGGCTTCTTGGTCAAAGAGGGCTACGCAGGCTTCAACGATTTCTTCAAGAGCCACTACGAATGGTTTATTCCTGTCCTGGTCTTTTTTGTGCTTCTGCTCGTCTTTGGTCTGTTCGTTTTTCTGCGCCGCAGGCGCCGGAACCGTTTAAAAAACCTCTGTAACCAGATTGCTTCTTCCGAAAAAGCACAGAAGTTAACTGTCCGATAAACCAGTTTCGTGGTATTTTATTAATGATTCGCTGGAGGCCTAGATAGTGCTCATTCTGGTGGTTAACAAGAACCCGGAAGAAGCCACCAACCTTGTCTCGTCCTTGTCCAAACGAGGCTATGGAGTTCACGCTGCTCACAACGGTGATGAAGCCTTAAGCCTGATTGAAAAAGATGCCCCTGATGTCATAATTCTGGATATCGAGCAGCACAGCATTAGGGAGCTACGCAATCTGCTCAGCGCTGGCAAGCGATCAGGGCGTACCCAGTTCCTTGGCTTGTTGGATGAGGAGGCGCTGGCTCATTATGACCTGGCGCTTGGCCTGGACGATTTTGTAGTCGCTCCTTATAAAACTTCCGAAATAATCGCCCGCCTGGAGCTACTCCGCTGGCGTCGCGATGAGTCAACTAGAAGCGAACTCGTAAAATGTGGAGACTTGGTCATAGACCTCTCCAAATATGAAGTACGTCTGGCAGGTCAGGTAATAATACTTACCCTAAAGGAATATGAACTACTCTGTTTTCTGGCCACCAACAGGGGCAGGGTATTTTCACGTGAAACATTACTCAATAAAATTTGGGGTTATGACTACTTCGGAGGGGCCAGGACAGTGGATGTACACGTCACCAGGCTGAGGAACAAGATTGAAGAGAGTGGTCACTCCTTCATCGAGACGGTCAGGGGTGTGGGTTATAAGTTCAAAGAGTCAGTTTAGCCTCAAAATCAACGATGGCTTTCGGCTGTCATTCTGACCCTGAGCGCAGCGAAGGGGAAGAATCTCGATTGATAGAATAACCTATAAATGACTAATCAGGAAAGAAGACAAGAGGAATAATGTTATCCTCCAAATTGTCCCAAGACCGTGTCGTCAGCCCCCTGCGGGAGCACGAGACTCTTCACTTCGTTCAGAGTGACAATAAATCATAAATCAAGGCCAGCTTCATAATATACATCTTGATAGGGATGTGTCTTAAGAAGGAAAAAGGGAAACTACATGTCCAGCTATTTCCAATGTAGGTTTGTAAGCAAAATCGTCAAACACCCTTATGGCCAGAAAGTAGTTACTTTTAGCGACCATGAATTAGGACGAATGTATCCACTACATGGACAGAAGACCTTAAAAAGTTATCAAACAAAATATCCAACGCTACATGATGCAATTGTGAGAGCGAAAGAACTTAACTTGGGGAAGCACCTGTCCCAAGGAGCTATAGGTATAGTTATTGTCCAACACAAGTCCTCAGGAGATTATACTTTATGTGAAGGGACCAAGGTAAAACCACATCTCAGGTCTACATCTAGAAAGCTTGATACTGCGGAATGGCTACGATTTATCAACAGCAAGGGTGAGATGTTTGAATTAGAGCCTAAGAAGCATATTATCCTTCGTAAATTGGCATAGATATAATAAGACTTCTCTTAATACAAACTTAATCTTCTTGTAACCTGGCGGAAACAATTTTCAGTTAAAGTCTATTTTAGAAGCGATGTATAAAAAGCAGCAAGATAGAACCGCCAGGAGCAAACTGATTAAACACGGTGACCTCGTCATAGACCTGCCCAAGTACGAGGTACGTCAGGCAGGCAGGCTGATAGTCCTCACCTTGAAAGAGTATGAGTTGCTGTGCTTGCTGTCCAGCAACCCAGGCAAAGTGTTCTCCCGCGAAGCCCTGCTTAACAAAATCTGGGGCTATAATTACTTTGGGGGGGCCAGGACGGTGGATGTTCATATCACCAGGCTCAGGAACAAGATCGAAGATGGCAGCCATTCTTTTATTGAGACAGTGAGGGGTGTAGGCTACAGGTTCAAGGAGTTAGTTTAGCTAACCTGTTAACACAAACTTAATTTTGCTGTAACATGGCGGAAACAAAACTCGGTTAAAGTTGAATGCAAAACCAAAGCGTAGAAAGGGGCGACAAGTGGTTAAATCCAGAGAAGAAGCTAAGGCATTTGTCCTCAGCCAGGCCAGGGAACAAGACGTCAAATTCATCCGCATGTGGTTTACCGATATTCTGGGCTTTCTCAAGAGCTTCGCTATTACAATAGGGGAACTAGAGAAAGCATTGGAGCAGGGTATGGGCTTTGACGGCTCATCAATTGAGGGGTTTGTGCGCATAGATGAAAGTGACATGTTAGCCATGCCTGACCCCAGCACTTTCCAGTTATTGCCCTGGCGGCCCAGGGAACATGCAGCGGTTGCCAGGATGTTCTGCGACATAGTGAGGCCCGGTGGCGAGCCTTTTGAGGGCGATCCCAGATTTGTTCTGAAGAGAAATCTGGCCCGGGCTGCCGAGTTGGGCTATACCTACTACGTTGGTCCTGAGCTGGAGTTTTTTTATTTCAAAAGCGCGGAGTCCCCGGAGCCACTGGATCAGGGGGGCTATTTTGACTTGATTCCCCCGGATGTAGCCAGCGATTTGAGGCGAGATACAGTGCTCATCCTGGATGAGATGGGCATAGAAGTAGAATACAGCCATCACGAGGTAGCTCCCAGCCAGCATGAGATAGACTTGAGGTACACCGACGCTCTGACCATGGCTGACAACGTGATGACTTATCGCGTGGTGGTTAAGCAGGTGGCCCAGAAGCACGGAGTGTACGCCACCTTTATGCCCAAGCCAATATTCGGGGTTAATGGCAGCGGCATGCACGTTCACCAGTCACTGTTCAAAGGGGAGCGCAACGCTTTCTTCGATAAGAAGGGCGAGTATAACCTTTCCAAGATAGCCAAGTACTATTTGGCTGGCTTGCTCAAACATGCCCCCGAGATAACTGCCGTTACCAGCCAGTGGGTCAACTCCTACAAGAGGCTGGTTCCAGGATATGAGGCCCCCGTTTATCTCTCCTGGGCGCGCCGCAACCGCTCCGACCTGATCAGAATACCGGAATACCAACCGGGCAGGGAGAACGCCACTCGCGTAGAGTATCGCTCTCCTGACCCAGCCTGCAATCCCTACCTGGCGTTCAGTGTGATGCTGGCGGCGGGGTTGGAAGGGATCGAGAAGAAATATGAGCCACCCGAACCGGTGGAGGAGAATGTCTTCGAGATGACTGAGGAGGAGAGACACCAACGGGGGATAAGCACTCTGCCTGGCAGTCTATTTGAGGCCATAGAGTTAACTGAAAAGAGCGAGGTGGTGAAGAAAGCCCTGGGTGAGCATGTTTTCAACTCGTTCATAGCCAATAAGAAAGTGGAGTGGGACCGCTACCGCACCCAGATCACCGACTACGAACTGAAGAGGTATCTACCTATACTTTAGACTGATGGGGTTTCTGAAGCAGGCCCTTACAAGGGCCTGCTTTTTATCTTCCGGCCTTTAGAGTTCTGACCGTCCAATCTTTAAGGATTTCTCCGTTGCTTAGCAGGTCCATAGCTGCTGAATAGGGGTCAATGGCACCGGCTTCTACTTTATCCAGATAGGGCGTGAGCCTTTTATCGCTCTCGATGAGCTGCCACAGACCTCTCTTGGTTCTCTCTTCCACGGTCTGGATGAACTCTTTTCTTCTCTGCTCTCTGCGCCGTTTGGCAAGGCGGCTGGTATCCTGCATGGCGCAACGGTGTCCTTGAATGCCCTCATAGAGCTTATCAATACCGATATTGTTCACTGCCTGGGTAGCCACCACAGGAGCATCCCACCACTCCTTGTGGGGAGATATATGGAGCATGCCGATTAGCTCGGTGACCATTGCATCAGCGCCTGGTCTATCGGCCTTGTTGACCACAAATATGTCAGCGATCTCAAAAATGCCAGCCTTCATAGTCTGTATAGTATCGCCAGCTTCAGGCACCAGCACCAGTACAGTGGTGTCTGCAGTCTCCATGATCTCCAGTTCAGTCTGTCCCACACCTACAGTCTCCACAATGATGTAGTCCATGCCGAAGGCATCCATCAACTTGACCACCCCTGGCGTGGTAGAGGGCAGACCCCCGTGGCTCCCTCTGGTGGCCATGCTGCGGATAAACACCTTCTCATCCAAGAAGTGCTCCTGCATTCTGATGCGGTCACCCAGTACTGCCCCTCCGGAAAAGGGACTGGTGGGGTCGGCAGCAATTATGCCCACAGAATAACCCTTCTCTCGCAGCACAGCGGTAAGGCGGGAAGTCAAGGTGCTTTTGCCTGCTCCAGGAGGGCCGGTAATCCCCACAGTATAAGCCTTCCCCAAATAAGGGTAGATCTCCTTCATTATCTGCGGGGTCTCCTGGTCTTCCTGTTCCACCAAGGTGATAAGCCGGGCCAGGGCTTGTTGAGACCCAGCCCGCATCTTTTCTATTAAGTCCATCTAAGCCTCCTGGCAATGGGCACCGAGGTTTTTCTTGAGGTTTTTCTTGATGAAGTCAACAATCTGCGGTATAGGTGTACCCGGTCCAAATACGCCAGCGATGCCCTTCTCTTTGAGCCCGGGAACGTCCTTTTCAGGGATGATTCCCCCACCGAGGACCAATATATCAGTCACACCCTGTTCTTTGAGCAACTCTGCTACCCGAGGGAAGTGATAGGTGTGGGCCCCTGAGAGGCAACTCAGCCCAATGACGTCAACATCTTCTTGAAGGGCAGTTTGCACTATTCTCTCCGGCGTTTGCCGTAGCCCTGTATAGATAACCTCGAAACCGTAGTCCCTCAGGCCCAAAGCTAACACTTTGGCGCCCCGGTCGTGACCATCCAACCCTGGCTTAGCTACGAGCACCTTGATTGACTTTTTGTGTCGCATACCAAACCTCGCTTAAGCAACCGCAACATTATAACATCGCTAACTGCGTAAGGTCAAGAAATTCAGCTTAAGCTTCTTGACAGAATTATATACTATATGGTAGTATATAGTATGGTTAGAAGGAGGCTTGTATGGCCCGCAAAAACACTACCCCAAAACAATATCTTTATTCCAACGAGAAAGACCGCTTGCTGGCTCGGATGAGGAGAATCGAAGGCCAGTCCAAGGGAATTCAGCGCATGATCCAGGATGACCGCTATTGTGTAGATATTGTGCAGCAGCTCAGCGCTCTTTCGGCGGCTGCCGACAAAGTAGCCCTAATGGTGCTGCAAAACCATATTGAGGGCTGTGTGACTGAGGCCATTCGCCAGCAACAGGGAGAGGCCTATATCAAGGAGTTGATGGCAGTGCTGCGCAAAGCAATGAGGCGGTGATTTAAGTATGCCCCAGGAATCCAAAAAGCTCCGTAGTACTACTTTGTCGGTGGCCGGTATGAATTGCGCCTCATGTGTGGTCAATGTTGAGCAGGTTCTGAAAAACGTGGCTGGCGTAGCTTCAGCAAAGGTCAATCTGGCCACTGGCAGCGCCGCTGTGCAGTACGACCCATCTCAAGCAACCCTGGGCGATATGAAGAAGGCTGTTGAGGATATCGGCTATAAGGTGGTGCTGAACACTGCACAGCTACAGGTGAGCAGTATGACCTGTGCCTCCTGTGTGGAGAAGATAGAGAAGGCTGTCAGCCAAATAGAGGGGGTGTCCCGGGTGGTGGTGAATCTGAGCACAGGCACGGCTCGGGTGGAGCATGATCCGTCCCTGGCTTCACTGGCCGAGATAAAGCGGACTATAAGGGAGTTGGGCTACGGGGTAGAGGAGATGGCTGAGGGGACAACCCTCGACCGGGAAAGGGAGGCTCGCCAGCGGGAGATACGCAAACAGCTTATAAACATGGCTATCGCCTGGCCGGTGGGCATGTTGGTGATGCTGGGCACTTTTCAGCCCTACTGGGTGCTGCCAAATGTCATTCCCGCCTGGATGAATAACAAGGTTTATCTCTTTGCTTTGACCACTCCATTGGTGCTGGGACCCGGGCGGCAGTTCTTTGTCAATTCTTGGAACGGTCTCAAACGGGGCCTCACCGATATGAACCTGCTCTATGCCACAGGTATCGGTGCCGCCTACCTCATCGCTGTGATTAACACCTTCTGGCCGGATGCTGGCTTTGGTGGCAGGGAGGCTACCTTTTATGAGGCGGCTGCGCTGCTAATTGCTTTTATAGTGCTGGGGCGCTATCTGGAGGCAGTTACTCGGGGTCGCACCTCGGAAGCCATCCGACGTTTGATGAAACTCCAGCCCAAGCGGGCGCAGGTGTTGCGAGAGGGCCGGGAGCTTGAGATTGCTGCCGATGATGTTGAGCTTGATGATATCCTGGTGGTACGACCTGGTGAAAGCATACCAGTGGACGGGGTGGTGCTGGAGGGTTATTCCTCAGTAGACCAATCTATGATTACTGGGGAGAGCATCCCTGTAGAAAAGAAGGCTGGGGACGAGGTCATCGGCGGCACCATCAACAAGACAGGAGCCTTCAGGTTTCGGGCCACACGAGTGGGCAAGGAAACAGCTTTGGCCCAAATCATAAAGCTGGTGGAAGAGGCACAGACCACCAAAGCTCCTATTCAGGCGATAGCTGACCGGGTGGCCGGGCACTTCATCCTAGGGGTGCACGCGTTGGCCCTGACAGTGTTCATCTTCTGGTTCTTCCTGGGCTACCAGACCTGGTTCAGTTCAGGAAGCCACATGATGCTTACTCCTTATTCCCTGACCGACATGGGCGTCTTTGGCTTTTCGCTACTGGTGTCCATGACAGTGCTTATCATTTCGTGTCCCTGCGCTGTAGGTTTGGCTACCCCCAGCGCTATCATGGCAGGGACAGGCAAGGGGGCCGAGTATGGCATTTTATTCAAGGGCGCCGACGCTATGGAGCATACTGCCGAACTTCAAGCCATAGTCTTTGATAAGACTGGAACACTGACCAAAGGTGAACCTTCAGTCACCGATGTGGTGGCGATGAACGGTTTCGCCAAGGAAGAGGTATTGCGACTTGCAGCAGTGGCAGAAAAGAATTCAGAACACCCCTTAGGTGATGCTATTGTGCGTGGATCTCAGGAACGTGGCATTGAGTTGGCTGACCCTGATAGCTTTCAAGCTATTCCGGGGCAAGGGGTGGAAGCCAATGTATCTGGTCAGGCCATTCTCCTGGGCAACCGCAAGTTCATGTCTGAGCGACAAATACCTATAGATGTTCAGCTTTCTGAAGCAGAGCGCCTTGAAAACGAGGGCAAGACAGTTATGTTCCTGGCAGCGGGCAACCGTCTGGCAGGCATTATTGCTGTGGCCGACACGCTGAAAGAGACCTCGGCACAGGCGGTTGCTGAGCTTAAACGCATGGGCATCAAGGTGGCCATTCTTACCGGTGACAACTACCGCACTGCCCAGGCCATCGCCCGCAGGTTGGGCGTGGATAGGGTTCTGGCGGAGGTGCTGCCCGAGGACAAGGCCAGGGAGGTCAAAAAGCTCCAGGCTGATGGTCTGCGAGTGGCTATGGTGGGTGATGGTATCAACGATGCCCCGGCCCTGGCTCAGGCCGATGTAGGCATCGCTATCGGCTCCGGCACCGATGTGGCCAAAGAGACCGGCCACGTCATATTGATTAAGGATGACCCTATGGATGTGGTAGCTGCTATCCAGGTGGCCAGACGGACTCTACGTTTGATCAGACAAAATCTTGGCTGGGCCTTTGGTTATAATACTTTGGCCATACCCATAGCAGCAGGAGTTCTCTATCCCTTTATTGCTCAGATTGTGAGTCCTGAGCTGGCGGCGCTGCTCATGGCTACCAGTTCGCTGTCGGTAACACTAAATACATTACGGATGCGCGGCTATGTTCCGCCCATTCGCAGAGAGATTGCCCCTTGAGGAATTATGATGAAAAAGTTGACGCCTGGGTGGGTTAGCGCTATTATTTATATAGGTATATCTCTGGCTACTGCCGGAATTTTCCTGGGGGTCACTACTGCCAGAGACTACACTTGGGTGGCCCGGGCTGGTGGAGCGGCCTGGATTTTCTTGCTCTCCACCATAATACTGATGCCTCTGGTTATTCCAGCAGTGCGTAGACGGCTGGGTCAAAAAGGTGGGGATGAAAGGAGTTGACTTAGATGAGATGGCTATTCGGTAAGAAAAAGCAAGAGAGTCACGGAGAACAAATGCCTGTGGTGGGTACCGGTTCGGCTAAAGACCCAGTATGCGGCATGATGGTAGACCCCAAGACAGCCCCTGCCAAGTCGGAATATAAGGGCCAGACCTATTACTTCTGCGTCCCCGGCTGCAAGACAAGCTTCGATAAAGACCCTGAGAAATACTTAGGCAAAGCAAATCAGTAATCCCCACAAAAATAGTGGCTGTTGCCAAAGCGCCGAAGTCCTCAAGCTGACCAAGCTTACCGTGCAAGCTCGGCCAGCTTCCTAGAGCCTATTTGCGGGGCGTTCTGATGGGAAGCGCCACCCAACCTACTAAAAGCACTCCAAAGGATACCAGCGCAAAGATAAATTCGCCGCTCATGTTACGCCTCCTTTTGGTCAAATTGTTTGCTCACCGCGTTCGCCGGTGCGCACCCGGATGACCTCGCTGACTGGGATAATAAATATCTTCCCATCGCCTATGTTCCCGGTGCGGGCAGCGGCCAGGATAATATTCAATACCTTTTCGGTATCGGCTTCGCGCACCACAAGCTCTAGCTTCACCTTGGGCAGCATGTCCACAGTGGTCTTCTCCCCTGCCCTCCCCAGATAGACTACGCCCTTCTGCACCCCTCGCCCCACCACGTTGACCACATTCAATCCCACGAAACCTCGCTCAGCCAAAGCTTCTTTAACGGCCTCCAGTTTTTCAGGTCTGATGATGGCTTCTATCTTGTTCAACTTCGCCTCCTTGCCTAGGCTTCGTAAGCCCTTTCCCCATGCTGGGAGATGTCTAGCCCACTGTCCTCTTCATCCTCCGTTACGTTCAGGCCTATCAGGCGATCGAGGACCTTGAGCAGGATAAAGGTTACCCCGAAGGAGTAGGCACAGACCACACCTATAGCCATAAGCTGAGTCCCCACCTGGCCTGGGTGTCCATAGAAAAGGCCGTTGGCGCCGGCGGCGTTTACTGCCACTGTGGCAAAAAGGCCGGTGGCTATTGCTCCCCAGATTCCCCCGACGCCATGGCAGGCCCAGACATCAAGCGAATCATCCACCTTCACACGGGCCCGCAGTCGCAGTGCTAGATAACAGAATACACCAGCCCCCAGCCCGATAATCACCGCTGGCATCGGTTTGACGAATCCAGAAGCTGGAGTTATGGCTACCAGGCCAGCCACCGCCCCGGAGGCGGCGCCTATTATGCTGGGCTTGCCCCCAAGCCACCAGCTCATGGTCATCCAAGACAGGGCACCCATGGCGGCTGCGGTGTTGGTCACCACAAAGGCGCTGACGGCCAGGGGGCCAGCGGTGAGGGCACTTCCTGCATTGAACCCAAACCAGCCAAACCAGAGCAAGCCAGCACCCAGGACAATGAAGGGGATGTTGCTTGCTTCCATGGGCTCCTTGCCGAAGCCCCGGCGAGGTCTCAGCACTAGCGCCGCTGAGAGTGCGGCTAGCCCTGCGCTTATGTGGACGACAGTTCCACCGGCGAAGTCAAGGGCACCGCGGTCGCGCAGCCAGCCCCCGTTGCCCCATACCCAGTGGGCGATGGGATCATAGACCACAGTGGACCAGACCAAAATGAAGATGAGGAGAGTCTTGAACTTCATCCGCTCGGCAAAGGCACCGATGATCAGGGCCGGGGTGATGATAGCAAACATCATTTGAAAGGCCATGTATGCTTGGTGGGGAACTGTAGGCGCATAAGAGTTGGGCGTCAAGCCCACGTTTCTCAGTCCCACCCAGTCCAGCCCTCCGATAAAGCCTCCCTTGTCCGGCCCGAAAGCAAGGCTATACCCCCAGAGCACCCACTGAATGCTAATCAAGGCCACGATAATGAAGCACTGCATTATGGTGGCTGTGATGTTTTTGCGGCGTACCATGCCTCCGTAGAAAAAGCCTAAGGCGGGCGTCATCAGCAGCACCAAAGCAGCCGAAGCTAGTACCCAGGCAGTATCACCAGCGTTTACCATTTCAGCTCCCTTAGTCTTTTTTCTTTACAACTCAAATATAAGGCCAAGTTGTTTCCGAAAGATAACCAGACTGTTAATTCTCTGTTACGCTTTCATCTTTCGCTTTAGCCGAGGTTTCTTTTGTCCCATCGCTGCTGGAATAAGACTCCTTACCTGGTTGGTTTTTGGGACTGAAATGAGTATAATTGGAGCTTGATGTGCTGTGACAGACAACTGGCATAACCTTACCGCTGAAGAGGCGCTGGGGAAACTGGAAACTAACCGCAACGGTCTCAGTGAGGCTGAAGCTACCAAGCGTCTAGAAAGATATGGCCCCAATGAACTGGAGGAGAAGGGCGTAACCTCGCCCTATGTCCTGTTCCTGCAGCAATTTGCCAGCCCGCTCATATATATTCTGCTTGTTGCCGCTGTAATAGAATTCGTCATCGGCAACCCCATAGATGCCTCGGTCATTGTTGTGATAGTCATCTTGAATTCCCTGGGCGGCTATCTTCAAGAGAGCCAGGCAGAAAAAGCTATGCTGGCCCTCCGCCTGATGACCGCCCCCCAGGCCAAGGTCAAACGCCAGGGAGAAGTCAAATTGATACCAGCCAGGCAGATAGTGCCCGGCGATATTGTTGTTCTGGAGGCAGGTGACAAGGTGCCTGCCGACGCCAGAGTCATTGAAGCCACCAATCTAAAGCTGGATGAGTCTGCCTTAACCGGAGAATCTCAGCCTGTAGATAAGTCCAGCCAGCCAGTCTCAGGAGAAACCACTCTGGCTGAGAGAAACAATATGGTCCACATGGGAACCGTGGTGACCTCTGGCAGGGCGGCAGCGGTGGTGGTGGCCACTGGCATGTCCACTGAGGTAGGCAAAATCTCCAGGGCACTCCAGGAGATAGAGACTGAAAAGACTCCTCTTCAGCAGGATGTGGCTCGCCTTAGCCGCTACATTGGCATTTTGGTGATGGTATCCTGTGTGGCGCTGCTCTCAATCGGAGTACTGCGCGACTTTGGTGTGCTGGAGATGTTCATACTGGCGGTGGCCACCGCAGTAGCGGTCACGCCCGAAGGACTGCCGGTAGTGCTTACTATGGTGCTGGCCCTGGGCATGAGAAATATGGCACGGCGTAACGCTTTAATACGTAAGCTGGTGGCTGTAGAGACTCTGGGGTCAGCCACTGTAATCTGCAGCGATAAGACAGGCACCCTCACCAAAAACGAGATGACCCTGCGGCGCATCTATCTTGATGGTAAACTCATCGAGGTTACCGGTGACGGTTATCAGCCACAGGGGGAGTTTTACAACGAAGGCAAACGCCTCGATCCAGGCAGTGATGCAGCGCTATCTTTGCTCCTGCGTGTTGGGGCTCTGTGTAATGACTCAGAGCTGCACAATGGCGATGGTGGATACCACATACTGGGCGATCCTACAGAAGGGGCACTCCTGGTAGCAGCAGCCAAGGCTGGCATCAGCAGGCGAGACCTGGAGCAACAATCTCCCCGCCTCAGCGAGATACCTTTCCAGAGTGAACGCAAGTATATGGCTACGTTACACCCGGGAGGGCAGCATCGCTGCGTAGCGAATGTCAAAGGCTCTGTGGAGCAGGTGTTGGCCCTGAGCCGCTACATATTTAAGGGGGGACAGGTGGTACCTCTAACTGAAGGGGAGCAGCGGGCTATCCAACAGGCCAACACTACTCTGGCGGCTGATGCTATGCGAGTGCTGGCTCTGGCTTATGCCGAACTGTCCCACCAATGTGAGGGGTTGTGTGACAATGATATTGAGGGCAAGCTGGTCTTTGTAGGGTTGGTTGGACTGATTGACCCTCCCAGGCCAGAGGCTATCAAGGCAGTGGCCAACTGCCATCAGGCGGGGATCAAGGTGGTCATGATCACCGGCGACCACAAACTCACCGCTGAGGCAATAGCCAGACAGCTTGGCTTGCCCCCTGGCGAGGCAATCAGCGGCGCTGAATTGGAGCAAATGGATGACGAGGAGCTGGCCCAGAGAGTAGAGCATGTCTCAGTTTTCGCTAGAGTGGACCCTCTACACAAATTGAGGATAGTCAACACGCTAAAGAAGCGTGGTCACGTGGTGGCTATGACCGGTGACGGGATGAACGATGCTCCGGCGTTGAAGGCCGCTGACATAGGCATAGCTATGGGGCAGAGAGGCACTGATGTGGCCAAGGAAGCAGCAGTTATGGTCCTGGCTGATGACAACTTTGCCTCCATCGAGGTTGCTGTGGAGGAGGGCAGGGTGCTCTATGGCAACCTGCGCCGGGCTGTCTTTAATATACTGAGCGGCAACAGTGCGGAGTTGTTCATCCTGGCTTTAGCTATGGGCTTAGGCCTGCCCCTGCCCCTTGTAGCAGTGCAACTGTTGTGGATCAACGTAGTAACTGAGACTTTGTGTGGTATTCCCTTGGGCCTAGAGCCCAAGCACGGAGATGTATTGCACCAACCTCCCCGCCACCCCAGCGCTGGCATCCTGTATAAGGGCAGTGTTTTGCGCATGGCCTTTGTAGCCAGCCTCATGGTTGCAGGCACCCTCCTCATATTCCGCTGGCAACTGCCTCAGAACGGTGAGATGGAGGCCCGCACCATGGCCTTTGCCACCCTGGTGGCATTCCGGTGGTTTGGTGCTCTCAATGCCCGCTCTGACCGGCAGTCTCTGTTTAGCCTGGGGATTTGGGGCAATCGCTACTTGATAGCTGCTATTGCCCTATCTGCCCTGCTCCAGATTGCGGTAATTTATGTCCCCTTCTTACAGGTGGCATTCCACACCGTGCCACTTGGCCTGATGGACTGGGGCTGGGTGTTGCTCTTCAGCTTGCCACTGTTCGCCGTGGAGGAAATCCGCAAACGTCTGGTTCCCGACCTGTTCAACTCTGGGAAATTTGGCCCCACCAAGACAAGCTGAAATACTTGTAGGAAGATGAGCGGCGGTGAAACCAATTGGGAAGGTTCGCTGGTTAAGGCTAGCCATAGTCTTCTTGGTCTTTGTTATTGCGAGTTTTGGCCTGGCCTATCTATTCCAGCACTTTCTGGCAAGATTTGACCTCTCGCTGTATGAATTTGCCTGGTTAGCTTATTTAGTTGTCTTTCTGGCAACACTGCTAGCTAACCTGACAATCATAGCTCCCGTACCTTTTGCCACATCAATAATGCTAAGTGCTGCTGCAGAATGGAACCCTGTGCTGGTGGCATTAGCAGCCGCCGCAGGTGGAACACTAGGAGAGCTGAGTGGCTACTATGCCGGATACCTGGGTAAGAAATTGGCTATACCTGAAAGTATCGTCGGGTATAGTCGAGTGGAACATTGGGTTCAACGATATGGAATGTGGGCCATAACTTTTCTTGCATTTCAACCTGTCATACCATTTGACCTAGGCGGACTTATAGCTGGGACAGCCAGAATGCCACTGCGCAAGTTTTTGCTAGGCCTCTTTCTAGGCAAATTCCCCAAGTATCTTATTCTTGCTTACGCCGGGGTCGATCTAATTCATCTCCTGTGATTTTGGTAAAATGGAGAGGTTACAGGAGGCTATTTAGCCTGCTCGGTCACATGAAGCCACCCTTTAGGGCCAGTATTGCTTGATCAACCTTTGCCTCTGCATCGGTGGAGCCACTTTTAATACTTTCAAACGCCTGCTGCACCATTTCGTTTAAATCCTGCTCCATGCCACCATAGACAGCCAGATATGACCGCAAGCGCCTATTAAGCCGAAAGTTCAACCTCTTTTCTGGAGGCATACCACTATATCTGTTTATGATGTCCAGCATCCTCTTCTTGTCATGGGGCAACTGGCCCTCAACCTCCAAAAGAAGATTTGACATCTGGTCGCTGACCACATAGGAATTGCAGTTCAAATTCTCAATGAGAAGCCCTATTTCAGCCACAACCTCATCCTCAGTCAGCGGCTCGAATTCACCTGATTCAACTTTGCGGTGTAGCGGCTCGCTCTCTCTAACTATCAGGCTCCTGATCCTGATAAATGCCGGGTCTATATGGTTCAGAACCCTGGCCGTTTCCTTAGCATGACTCTCCGACCACCTTTTACCCCCAAGCCCTGGCATTACATACTCTGATAAGGAAATGCCAGACTCTACTATTTTCCTGCCACCTGCGATATGTTCTTCAGCGGTAACCCCCTTCTGCATCTCCCTCAGCACATCATCAGAGCCTGATTCAAGGCCAATGTGCAACCTTGATAAGCCTGCCTGATGCAGCGCCTTTAGTTCCTCAAGTGACCTTTGGGCTGCCGTCTTGGACCTGGCATAGGAGGTAATCCGCTCAATGGTGGGGAAGGTCTCCTTGAGGTATTTGAGCACCTCGATTAGCTCTGGTGGCCTCATAATGAGGGTATTAGCGTCCTGCAAGAACACGGTCTTCGCCCCCGAGGCGAGCCAGTTGGCCACATTGACCAAAGAGTGTATTCTTGCCGCCAGATCTTCAGTCTCCACCAAATCCTGTCCGTAAACCTCAGGGGTGCTTTGGATGATTGCCACAGCCACCTCATTAGTTATCCGTCCCCCCTGACCCAGCCTCCATGAGGCCGCCTTTATCTCCTCGCTTATGTCCCTGGCTATGTCAATGTCCTGCTTTATCTCCTCCACACTCCGATATTCAAACTTCTTGTCCTTATATATTGAGCAGAACTCACACCTGTTCCAGGGGCAATTCCTGGTTGCCCGTATCAGCAACGAAAAATCTCTGCCTTCGCTCGGCGGCCTGATTGGCCCTAGGTCAAAGGAATACCGTTTTGGGTTTTCCGTGTTCATCCTGTAAGTTGAACCTTTCTCCTTATCTAGTATAGCACTTCCAGCAGCCAGCACCCTCTTGCCCAGCGAGAGCCAACCACTGTAGGAGAGACCACCGCCGGGGTGGCCAGCAGTATCATCAGCCAGAGCACTTCTACGGTGCATATGTCCACCGCCTTCCTGTACTCCGGCTAAGCGCCGTCCTCCCACAACCTCTTTATCTCCCTGAACCGATGACGAACTTCGTTGACTATCAGCGCTGTGGTCTTGCCCACAGCGTCATGGCCAGGGCGCAAAAGACAGCGCCCACCATAACCTTAGCAGTCCCCAAATATTGATACTGTCACTAAGCATACCTCAGAAGCAGATAAATATTGCAAAGCCCCATTACTAAAATCATAGCTGGCAAGGCATATTTACAGTATTTGCCCCAGGAGATATGATAACCTTCTCGGTGGGCTATAGCGGTTGCCACCACGTTGGCTGATGCGCCGATAGGGGTACCATTACCTCCGATGTCTGTGCCCAGAGCCAGCGGCCAGCTCAACGCTGCCAGGTCCCAGCTCTGATCATAAGCTAGAGCACGTACCACTGGCACCATGGTAGCGGCAAAAGGGATGTTGTCAACGATAGCCGAGGCGAAGGCCGAAATCCACAGGATCATGGTAATGGCTATAAACAGCTCGCCGCCGGCGGCGTTTCCGATGAAACCGGCCAGTTTCTCCAGCACACCTGCCTCCTCAAGCCCGCCCACGGTGATGAACAGACCCAGGAAGAAGAACAGAGTTCGCCAGTCCACACCTTTGAGCATATTCAGGTCTCCTCGGAGCGCAGTACCTAAACTGGGGTTGGCGGCAGTCAGTTTGACCCAGAGCACTGCCAGCAAGGTAAGTCCAGCAGCTATTACACCGATCCAGTCCACGGTGATACCAGATACATTATGGGTAACCAGCACGGCCACCACGATTACAAAGATGAGCGCGGAGAGTCTGAAAAGACGACTGTCAATGATGGCCTCCGCAGGCTGTGGTAGCTGGCTTGTATCTATTGGCTCCACGCCGGCTGGCTGAAGCACTTTGCGAAAGGCGAAATAGAAAAAGATAAGCGTTGTGAACATGCCTATCCAGGCAATGGGGCCGGTATTAACGACAAAATCAAAGAAGGAGAAACCAAAAGACGTGCCGATGATGATGTTGGGAGGGTCGCCGGACATAGTGGCACTGCCCCCAGTATTGGCAGCGAACACTACAGCTATAATCATAGGAATAGGATTGAATTTGAGCAGTCGGGCCAGTTCAATGATTATGGCAGTAAGGAAAAGAAGCACCGTTATGCTATCTATGAACATGGCCAGAAATCCGGAGAGCACCATAAAGGCGATGAAGATGCGTATTACACTGTATCCCATGATCTTGGAGACATAAAGGCACAGCCATCGGAAAAAGCCACTGCGGGCCAGACCCTCCACCATAACCATCATGCCGAAAATAAAGATGATGGTCTCCCAGTTTACCGAGTGGTAGATAGCAGAAGGGCTGCGTATAATGATAACACTCATTAGGACAGCGCCACCCATTGCGGCCCAGGCGCGGTGGATTTTTTCGGTAATTATAAAGGCGAACATGGTTATGAAAATGACTATGGCTATTATCTGTTCTGCGGTCATCTGCGCTACTGATGGAAAAAACGTTTCACTTCGTCGAACTCCCCAGGCAAGAATGAGAGCGTTATAGGGGATTTGTCCACCAGGAAAGAGGCCACCTCAGACTCCTCTATACTGGGCACCGCCAGAGAATACTTGAGTAACAGAGCCAGGACAGTACCAACGAACAGGCTGCCTACAACCAGACATAAAAGCCCTCCCAACAACCGGTCAGCCCAGCCGAGAAGGATCAAGGAGAGCGTCTTTTGTAGGATGTAAGCCAGAATCACAGCGGCAATTAGGAAAATTATGACTATGAGGACAAAGGAAATTACGTAGGCTGCATTCGAGTGTGAAGACAAAACACGATGGGCCAGGGCATCATAATATCTTCCTGCTACTATTACCCCAATAAGGAGACCGATTACAGGAAGTATCATTTTGACCAGACCTTGACTCAGTCCAAGCAAGGCAGCCAAGGCCAGAAAAATAGCTAGGGCTATATCGAGCCAGTTCATCTATTTCACCACCAGGTAATTAAGTAATTAAGGGTGGATTACATCTTCATTATGGCCCAGGGATAGGAAAAGCAACAGATAGTCCGCAAGGTGGCGGGTTATCAAGAAGTTGTGCTTTATATGCTCCTTGCCATTCTGACCCAGCCACCTGGCATATTCGGGATTGGTGAGTAGCTGTCTCAGAGCATAGGCCGTTCCCTCAATCCCATGAGAAAGGAGCCCGGTGAACTTGTTCTTCACCTGAAGGGGTATACCCCCCACAGCCGAGGCCACCACCGGCTTTGCCTTCCATAGGGCTTCGCTCACAGTAAGGCCGAAGCCCTCCTTCAGCGACTTCTGGACAACCACCGTCGATGCCCTCTGTAAAGCGTTTATCTCTGTGTCGCTGCCAGGTGGGATTAGTAGCACGTGGACATCTGGAATGCCACTGGCCCTTTCCTGTACCTCGGCCAATACCTTATCAGACTCCGGGTCATCCGTAGCTGTACCACCGGCCAGCACCAGACAGCAATTGATGCTTTTTCTTACTAATTCAAACGCTTGAATCACACCTACAGGATCTTTGAGATAGTCGAAACGAGAAATCTGAGTAATGATTGGCTTGTCCCTGGGAACACCATATTTTAATAGCACAGAATCAATCGTTTCCTGAAGTAGCTCCTTGTTCTTGTCACTCAGAGGATCTATTGAGGGCGAAATGAGGAATTGCCGGATGGGCAACTCTCTGGAAAAGGCTGGGGCGGAGAACACTGCTGCGTCGTATTGAACTACAAATTCCCGGATAAAGTTCCATACCTTGTCATCGGGTCGGGAGACGTCTATGTGGCATCGCCAGACCCAATTCTTGCCTATCTCTGCTTTCTTCTCAATCAGCACCACAGGTTGTGGATCATGGATGAATATGAAATCACCGTATAAGTTTAGCTCTTGAAGATTCTTCTTATTGGTCTCCAAAAATATCTGGAAGTCTTGCTCAGTGATGTTCTCCTGCCGACCGTGAAGGGCATTGTGGAATTTCTTGGTGACCTGGAAGAACCGATCGTCACCCTTGATGACATTCCAGCGGGCGTCCACACCTAGCTGCACCAGCAAGGGCACCATACGGTTTAAAATTTCGGCCACTCCGCCGCCGCTGAAGGTTGAGTTTATATTCTGGATTACTTTGCCAGACAACTTGGCAGCCAACAGCCTTAAATCCTCGATAGTGCTCCTGCCCACAATCGGCTCGTAGTCGGAGATTCTTACTTGATGCGTTTTTCTATGAGCTGTATCAGTGACGATCTCAGTCCCTCCAATGTATAAGTATAGGGGTCAAGGCGGGCTATTTGTTCAGCCAACTCGCTTTCCCCAAGGCTATCTTCCAGCCAGATAGAGAAATCGTTGAGACCACGTCCTAACCTTAGCCGCGATTCAAAAATGTGGAAATAGAGACAGCCCAGACTCAGCTTACGTAGCGCCTCCACAAATTCCCTCAGATCATGTGCGACATACGGAGTTTCCAGTATAACGCTCACTGACTTAATAAAGTGAAACTCCCTGCCCTCGGGCACGTCGCGCAGGTCTGAATTTGTTGCCAGATACTCACGTATAATACTGGTTAGCCTTTCCCGCAAAGCACCCAGGCTGGGAAACTCAAAGGTGTCGATGCTGGCTAACCTTTCGCCCAGCACCTCATCGCCCAAAGCATCACTCACCCACAGAGCAAAATCGTTAGCTGGTTCCGGCGTGAGATAATTGTGCTCTTCCAGGAAATGATGGGTGTGGTAGTAGATCATTGAATCAGGGGCGTTCTCCAGCCCAACCAACAAATCGGGTAGATTTCTGGCCTTAATCCCGGTCAATTCCTTTAAATGCAGCCGGGTATGGAAGCGGAAAGGCTCTTTGGCTTTCTTGATGGGGCGTCCATAGTTGATAACTGTAGACTGGACCAGCCGGCTATTGGGCACTAAAATGGTGCTCTCATCCAGTCCCTCGATATGAGTGCTCCTCCAACCAATTTCAAGGACGTATCCCTCCTCTCCCGTCTCCAGCTTGATATAATCGCCTACTTTTATATGGCCGGTGGCGCCAAGCTGTAATCCGGCGAAAAGACTGGGGATAGAATCTCTGAGGGCCAGCGCCGCTGCCAGTACTCCCACTACTATCAGCACAAGAAGAAAGCTGGTAGGTGCCCCCCAGATTTCCAGCAATCCCAGGATGAGTGTTGGTAATATGATGACTATGACTGCGGTTCTTATAGCTTTGGCAGATCCCTTGGGCATCTTGAATTTTTGTTCATAGAACTGAATTGCGCTATTAGCTGTATTGTATAAAGCCAGGGACAAAGAAAGCGCCAAAACCGTCCACAAGCCCTTATCTGAGCGGTCTTGCCATGTATGGGAAATGTCCGCCACAGCTAAGGCCAGGACAGCACTAAGCAACAAACACCACAAGGATGACGGGCCTCTGGTAGCCTGAACTACAATGTCATCCCACTGTGTCTTTGTTTTCCGGGCCAAGCGGCTCAAATAGTCATAAGCAAGTTTTCTGAGCCAGAAGAGTGAGATTAGTGCAGCAAAAAAGACTGCTAAAGGGATAACAATATCAGTCCAAGTGTAGTCATTCATGACTGGTCCCTCTTATCTTTATTCAGTAAAATGCTTAGGAATTCCTCTGTCTCAGAAGGGGAACGCAGAAAATAGTGTGCGATGCTGTCTTGCTCTGCCTCGCCCACAAATACGGAAATGCCCCTGTGTTTATGGATCACCTTGAATCCATCCTCGTCAGTCAGGTCATCACCCAGGAATATAGGAACTGTAGTCCAGTCATCAACCTTGTTATATCTTGCCAGCAGCATAGAGATAGCCCTGCCTTTATCCCAGGACACCTGTGGCCTTACTTCATAGACTTTCTTACCCGTGGTAATCCTGATCTTGCCCATAGAGCGCGCTACGTGTACAACCCTTTCAAAAATGTTCTTTACATCTTTCTCCTTGGTTTCTTCCACCTGTCGAAAATGAACGCTCAAACTTAATCCCTTGTCTTCGACAAACACCCCAGCCAATGGCCTTAAAGCTTTGCCCAGCACCTGAGATATGAGGTGAAGCACGGGACTTAACTCCTCCGCCAAGGGATGAATAAAACTCAAACCCGGTCCCTCAATCTCCAGTCCGTGGTTACCGGCATATATTATACCCGTTACGCCTACCCTGCTTTTTAGGTCTTTAAGTGCCCTACCACTGACTATCCCCACAGTAAAACGGTTCTGACGAGATAAAGCACAGAGAAGATCTCGCATGTTCTCAGATGGTAAGGCCAGTTCCGGTCGCTCTACAATGGGGGCCAGAGTGCCATCAAAATCGCTGAATAATAAAATGTGCTTTGCCTCACGAAGGCGATCTGCGACCTTTCCCCAGTCAGCAAAAAGATATTTCAATCAGGCGTCTCCAAATTCGAACTTCACCATCTCTGAGATAATGTCGGCAGCCCACTTATAAATGTTGTTCTCCCGAACCACTTCCCTCATCCTACGCATCCGCCGGCGCTTCGCCTGCCGGGGCATCTCCAGGGCCTGCTTTATGGCCTCAGCGAAATAGTCGGTGGCGTAGGGATTTACCAGTAGGGAATCAGTGAGTTCCCGGGACGATCCGGTAAAGGGGCTCAGTATCAGAACACCGTCTTCATCAAAGCGGCTGGCTACATATTCCTTGGCAACCAGATTCATGCCGTCATGCAGCGAGCTAACCACACAGAAATCGGCCATACGCCTTAACGCCATGAGAGTGATTGGCGGCAGATGTTCCCTGAGATAGATTATGGGCATCCAACTCCCGGTGGCGTATTTCCAATTCACCTCTTCCACCAGGTCATCTATCTCATCATTGAGCCTCTTATAGGTGCTAATATGAATTCGGCTGGGCACGCCAGCCTGGATGAACACCAGATGGCCCCGGTATTCCGGATTTTTTTCTAGGAATCGGTCGACCGCTCTGAATCTATCCGGGATACCTTTGGTATAGTCAATTCTGTCCAAGCCCATACCTACAAACTCTTCCACGAGCCCCAGCTTCTTCTTAAGGCTGGCCATCTCCTCTGCCACTTCCGTTTCCTGGGCCCCGTGAGAGATCGCCTCAAAATCTACGCTAATGGGAAAGGGACGTATGGCTGTCTTTCTGCCACCCCGGGTTATCTCATATCTTTCCCAATCCACCTTGGCCTCAATGAGCCTGTCCACCGCATCCATAAAGTTGTTGCAGTGGTAGCGGATGTGAAAGCCCAGCATATCGTTACCCAGAAGCCCATGGAGGATTTCCTCATGCCAGGGACAGATTCGGAAGGCCTCCCGGTTTGGCCAGGGAATATGCCAGAACTGCGCAGTGATGATATTTGAGGTGTTCTTTTTAATAAGCCTGGACAACAATGATAGGTGGTAGTCCTGTATAAAGACAAATGCTTTTTTATCACCCACCTCTTCCAGTATGGCCTGAGCAAATAATTCATTCACCTTTTTATAGGTGTTCCAATCGGCCTCGTCGAAGCGAGGTCTAGTATAAGCGATATGGCACAAGGGCCAGAGAGCCTCGTTGGAGAATCCATAATAGTATCCGTCTTCTTCTTCCTTAGAAAGCCATACCCGCTTCAGAGAATATCGAGGCTTATCGGGTGGTACCATTGTTTTATCGTGGTTGTCCACCACTTCTTTATCAGCATTGCCACTACCGTGTGCTACCCAGGTGCCACCGCAGGCCTGCATCACCGGATCCAGAGCCATGGTCAACCCACTGGCTGGTACATGACACTTGATCTCAGAGCCAGCGTAGGTATGGATATAGGGCTCGCGGTTGGATACTACTACAAAGAGATAGTCGCCTAGCTTACTATCTACCAGGGCACAAAGGCTTTCTGTGGTCCACATGCACCACTCCTCTCACTCTATTCTCGCTTCGGCGACTTGCTGGGCGGGGCATTTTCCTTACTTTGCCGAGGTTCTATCGGTTGTGAGCCGCTCTACGTGATTTGCCGGGCATTTCCCCTCCCTAACTGCTACTTGGCCCTGTAGCGTGCCTTATCCTGACTTCGTCTCGTTTAGTCTCCAGAAGCCTCGAACTTTCTTCGCTATGGTGTAAGTATTCGATTACTTCTATTCTAGCTCCAAACCTTCGGCTTTGTCAACGCCTCGTCCAGTCCAGTAACGTGTCACTTAGAGCCATTTTGTGGTATGATGGTCAATGTGGTATAGACCAGAGAGGGGGTATTTTGCGTATGACTCAGAAACACAGAAGTACCCTAGTTAGACAGAAGCAAATAGTAGACGCTGCCAGAAAAGTGATAATTAAGTATGGCAGCGAGCATGTGACAGTGAGGAGAATTGCCAAAGAGGTAGGCTTCTCTGAAGGTGCCATTTACCGCCATTTCAAAAGCAAAAGGGAAATATTATCTCTTCTGGCTGACCATATTGAAGATAGTCTACTGGGAGATATTACGGCGGGGGGTGCCGCTGGCCATACTCCACTGGAAACTCTGGACCTTATACTGAGAAGCCATTTATCGACTATAGGACAGAGGCGCGGCGTTTCCTTCCAGGTTATTGCTGAGATTATTAGCTTGGGTGACAAGAAGCTGAACAGGAAAATATCCAATACCATAAATCAGTACATAGATCGCCTCAAGGAACTCTTGTCTGAAGCGGTTAAGGCTGGAGAACTTAGAGAGGATGTTGACCTTGAAGGGGCGGCAACGCTCTTATTTGGCATGATACAGGGCCTAGTTAATGTTTGGGCCCTGAGCGATTACAGCTTCAACTTGGAACAAAGGTATTCTACGGTGTGGGGTGTCTTCCGCGAAGCTGTTATCAAACGCTGAATCATGATTACAAGCAGTTTCTAAAGATTCTTCCAGGTGACCAAGGAATTCCACAATGCTGTTCGCGTTCCGCCTCGTCTTTGCGCTCGAAGGCTATTCTTCAGCTCTCCCAGCATTTATAATAAATAGCGGCGGTTGGCGAGGTAGAAGCATGAGGTGGTCCCCGAATTTTGGACAGCTTGTTAAGAGAGGGTTCTGCTCCTAGAATAACAGAGACAGAATAGGAGGAGCAGGACATGAAACAGAGTCGCAGGAAG
>Ga0315282_10001673_pt1 | contig 41582 bp, 38 predicted proteins | sample YL17G07_20_MG_FD_203693 | JGI IMG/M metagenome (GOLD analysis project Ga0315282, IMG submission 203693) | Sediment microbial communities from Yellowstone Lake, YNP, Wyoming, USA - YL17G07_20 | ecosystem: Environmental > Aquatic > Freshwater > Lake > Sediment | place: USA: Wyoming | collected...
TTGGCCACCTTCTCGGGCTCTTCGACAACTGGCTCACTCGGCTTTGGCTGTTCGGCTTCGGTGACTACAGGCAACTCCATGATAAAGGTAGCGCCTTTGCCGGGCTTGCTTTCGGCGTATATCTTCCCGTTATGTTCGGCTACTATACCGTGGCAGAGGCTCAAGCCCAGCCCGGTTCCCTGGCCTACCTTCCTGGTGGTGAAAAAGGGGTCGAATATTCTCTCCATGACCTCTGGTTTTATTCCCGGGCCGTTATCTTTGACTGATACCTTTATCGTGTTATCGCTCTTCTCCGTGGTTATGGTGAGCTTGCCCTTGCCATGAGCTAACTTCATCTCCGTCTCGGCGTTGACGATTAAATTGAGCAGCACCTGCTGTATTTGGCCTGGGTCAGCCACAGTTTCGGGCAAATCAGGAGCAAGCTGGGTAGTAACCTTAATGTTGTTGACCCTCAGGTGATAATCTCGCAGTGTGAGGGTGCTTTCTATAAGCTCATTGATATCGACATATCTTCGCTCCGGCTTGACCTGGCGAGAGAAGGCCAGCAGCCTCTTTACGATGCTAGCTACGCGTTGAGCGCCTTCATTGATAGCTGCCAAATCTCTCCTGATATCAGATGGGATGTCTCCTCGATCCATAAGCAACTGGGCATAGCCGATGACACCGGTGAGCGGGTTATTTATCTCGTGGGCGACGCCTGCCGCCATCTCGCCCACAGAAGCTAGCCGGCTTGTCACCTGAGCCTTTTGCTCCAGTTGCCTCCTCTCTTCTTCTTGCCGCTTGCGCTCGGTGATGTCACGACCGACTCCACGAAATCCAATAATTTCACCCTTTGGATTTCGCAGTGGGGAAACCGTGGCCTCGACAAATCCTACGGTTCCGTCTTTTCGTACAATTTTCCACGAAAAGCCTTTATTTGGCCTGTTTGTTCGATAGACTTTATTGAATACCTTGTATACAGGCTCAATGTCTTCACTAGCTGTGAACTTCCTATAGCTCATCTCCATCAACTCTTCTGCGGAATATCCCAGGTTGCGGCACGTAGAATCATTGACGAAGGTCATGTTGCCGGCAAGGTCCACTTCAAAGTAGCTGTCCTCTATTTCTTTGAGAATAATCCGGTGTTTTTCCTCGGATTGCCTCAGCGCCTCCTCCGCCCGCTTGCGCTCGGTGATGTCGCGAATGAATACGAACATTCGTCCACTATCAATTGGTAAATAGTTGACACTTATCTCAACATCAACAATCCCGCCATCCTTACATCGATGACGGCTTTCAAAGCGGTCGTGGCCAATCTGCTTTATCTTTTGGATGCGTTCGGCTGTCTCCTCTGGTTTCTCTATTGCTTCGACATCTGGGATTGACATATTCAGCAGCTCGTCACGGCTGTAACCTGTCAAATGGCAGTAAGCATCGTTCACATCTGAAAAGTGTCCCTGCATATCTGCTTGCCAAAAACCATCTATAGTGGTGCGGATAATGGCCTGGTACTCCTGTTCCCTGGCCTTGCGCTCGGTGATGTCCTGATACGCCACCTCGAATTGTCTTTTGCCATTCCATTGCACTTCTCCACGTGATGCCGCTAAATGACGAACGTCGCCATCCTTGCGCACGATGCTTATTTCATAACTTGTCGGGACGAACTCTCCACGGCTCCGCTTTTCTTTGCGTTCCTGGTGCTGGGCATAGCTTTCGGGGGTATAGCGCTGGTTTCTAGGCACAGCTTCCAGTTCCTCAATACTACTGTAGCCCCAAATATCCAGAAGAGCCCGATTGGCATAAAGGGGTTCTCCATCCGCGGTAACAATGCGTATGCCTGAAGGCGAGTTTTCTATCGAGTCACGGAAGTTCTGCTCCGAGCGGCTTAATGCCTCCTCAGCCCGCTTGCGCTCCCCTTCCTGTTCCATGCTATGCAGGGCAAAGGCGATATCCCCAGTAACTTCTTCAAAAAGCTTCTGCTCTTCTTTTTCGTCACTAACGCCAGACGGGACAGAAACGGTCATCAGTCCATAGACCTTCCCGCCGTATTCCAGCCGGACACTCATCCCGCATCTGCCAGAATAATCTTTTGCCAGAGGGCAATCGGCACATGCCGATGACGGGTCTTCGATTACCACAGCACCCGATTTTTTCAGCGCCTTCCTTCCGCAATGCGGCAATTCGCCACGTTTCAGTGGCTCAATCATCTGCAGGAAGTTTTTGCCCAAACCAGCTTCAGTAGCAGTTACCAGACTACCAGACTCATCCAGCAGGGCAACCCAGGCATTGTAATAACCACGGGTCTTGACGAAGTTTTCGCAGGCACCCTTGAGTAGACTATCGCGGTCGGTACGCCTGGCGATAAGCTGATTCACATTGCGGATGGCACGCAAGGTCAGGTTCAGGTGTTTTAGCGCTTCCTCCGCCCGCTTTTGCTCAGTGACATCTCTGAATGAAACCAAACCTGCTGGTTTCCCTTGATATTCTACTACTGCCCCGACTGCGCTTATCCACACTTCCTTGCCAGACTTGTTCACCAATTGGAACTCGTTTACTTGCCTTTTGTCGTTTTCAAACATGTCCTTTGTGATAGTTTCGAGAACACGCTCCCTTTCCTGGGATGGAATGAAATCGAATGGATTTACTCCGAGCGCCTCTTCCGCAGACTCGAAACCAAAAATGCGGGCGGCGGCTTCATTGTCCAGCAATACTTTCATTGTCTCGTCCATGACGCACAAACCGTCGATATTGGTGTCGAATAAAATCCTATATCTCTCCATAGATAGCCTCAGTGCCTCCTCTGCCTGGTACAGCGCCTGATACGCCAGCCTTTGCCTCCGCTGCCAGATAAGCCCGATGCCGGCAAGCGCGGCAGCCAGCAATCCAGCGACTAAAGCCATAATCATGCCGACCCGAAAGCGCGATGCCGAAATTGCCTCGCTGGTATCGATTTTGGCTACCATATACCACGGGGAATCGGGAATATGCTTCAGGGCAGCTAATACCTCTACTCCGTGGTAATCTCTGCCTTCAACGACTCCCTCTTTTCCCATGACAGCCATGACAGCGGGGTTTTCCTGCTGGCTCAAAGGGATTCTCAGTTTGAGAGCGGTGTCTTTTTGGTGACGCAGCTCGTTCAAAAATAACACCTGGTCACCATCGCGTTCAACCAGCAAGGTCTCGGCGGTTTCGCTTGGCATAGGCGAGGACTGTAACAGCGGGTAGAGATATTGAGAGGGGTCGATGCAGAAGACCACGGCGCCTATTGCCTGAGGCGAATCTTGCCCCCAGGGGAAGAGCGGCGCAATAACATCCAAATGTGGAGAGTCGCTATCCGGAGGATAATGGAAATCGGTAATGACGGTTTTATGCTCCTTGATGGCAACTGCCAGTTGCGCCAGTGTCATATCGCAGAGGCGATGCACGCTATCATTTAGGCTTAGAAGCACCTTACCATTCACGTCAGTCAGTAGTATATCCTGGTAAGGATAGGCTTTTTCTATGATTGCTAACCTGGCAATGACTTTATCCTTAGCCTCAGTATCAGTCGGCGAAGCCAAATACTTTGCGACCCCTTCAGCGAAAAACGGGCTTCCCACAAGCATGTTGGCATCCATCAGCCTTTCAGCGCGCCACTCTGTAATCTGGTCTGCCTTCAACTGAGCCACGATTGAGAGTCCACCCTCAACACGCTGGCGCATTTGCTGCCCCTGGTCATGGTAGAACAAATATCCTCCGACCAAAATGGCCACCGTCACCAATGCCATTACTGAATATAACACGCGTGAGGACGGGGGCCTTGTGATTTTGGGAGAACCCTTTGGCGGAGCTTCAAATTTTTCCTTGCCCGGTGGTTTTGTCGCCATTAGCCCCTCCTTATACGAGAGGTATACAGGTTAAATTTGTAATCTGTTGCCACAAACAAAAAAGGGCGCGCGAATACTATTTTGAAATCCGCCCATCGTGCATTCGCTTTACCCTTGTTCATATTCCCGCCCACCTGCACACCCCCCGAAGCGAGAGACCTATAGATAAACTATGTCATCATCTCGCTTCGTTCATTCTATTGTGTTCACATATAGTTGTCAATAGATAGAATGTACCAACACCCACGTGTCATCGCGAGGAGCCCTTTCATGGAAGGGTGACGTGGCGATCTCAGCCAAAGGCAGACGTGGTTGCCATGCAGGGATTGCCACGTCCTTCAGCGGAAGGACTCGCAATGACAATGAATATTATCGGTGTATGTAGCCACAAGGCTTTAGCCTCGTGAGCACGACCCTAAAGGGTCGCGGCTACTTTTCTTGGGAGAAGAGAGACAAGCAGGGGATAAAGCCATGAGCATCGGAGTCAGCTATTCGAGTTTACCAGATTGAACAATCCGCCTGAATGTGCAGGACATGCGGAGCTGTAATAGCATGGTCAGCAGAGATTAGCTCCTCCAGATAAGGTGGAAGCAAATAGCCGTTTGATTGGTTATAGTCCAGATAGGGCATGATTACCTCTCCTTGTCCTTTGCTTTTGCCCCCATTATAGCTGCTCCTCCTTCAAATTCAAATCGCCTCTTACCGCCTAAATCCTAGTTTTCGGACAGCCTCTTAAAAAGAGATCTTAACCAAACTCTGGATAACGAACTTGCCATGGAAGTATATCAAGCCTGTATTAAAGGCGAGATTGATGAGGTGGACAGGCTTCTCATTGAGGTTCAGCAGAAAGCGTCTGGTGATAAAGCTAAACAAATTGCCCGGCTGAGGGGTTATCTAATGGAAAACTCCTTTGGTCTAAGGGACTACCGGTTGGAAGTAAACGGTGATGGTCTGAGAGGACTAGGAGCCATAGAAGGCAATGTAGACAAACTGGTTGCCAACAGGCTGAAGAAGAGAGGCATGAGTTGGACGATTAACGGAGCACAAAGGATGGCCAGACTAATAAGGCTTCGGGAGACTGGGCAACTTCACTGCTGGACACCTCGCATAGATAGATCAGGGGACAGTCAACCGCCTAAGAAGAAGATGAGCAGCAGGAAAACACCAGAGAAATATGCCGGAGCTTGGCTTGAAGCCGGGATGCCGGCTCTATACGGACCACATCAAAATCGTCACTGGGTCCAAATTCTCCGAGCAATAACATATCAACTTTTGGAGATATAACCATGACAGTCATCCTTGATTCAAACCGACCAACAGTTGACAGTAACTGCTTAAGTTTTGAGCTTGACCCAAACGATATCATGTGTTAAGCTAAGCCACGAATTTTCTAGGCAAATGACATGTGCCATTGATTGACGGCAACCTGAGAGTAGGCCGGGCTCTTCACAATTAACTATTCCTTGAGAGAACTAAATGAAGCGGCATCAAATCAGGCAACAGAAATGGTCTGGTTTCCCACAGATAAGTCCAGATGTTATTGAACGGATTGCGCAATGGGAAGTAGCTGACCTCGCTGAGGTGACTAAAGGCGGATCGCAGGCCATGCAAGAGGAGACCCTGGCGGAGTTACACGACCTGCTCCAAGAGAGACCTGATTTGGCCGACTTGGTAGTTCGTGGGATTGAGGCTGGGCTGCGACCTGTTGATAGCTATGTCAGAGATTTCTCCGAGGCAGAAGTCCAGGATTTCTGGGCTGGCACTGTCCGCTTTCTTAAGGCGAGCATGATTCGCTTCGCTATCTTACTGCTTCAGACCATTGAGCAGGCTAGAAGAGCTAGTGAGGACAAAACAGATGGCAATGGATGAAATCACCCTGAGTATTGATGGGCAGGAAGTAAAAACCAAAGCTGGAACAACTGTTCTTCGAGCGGGGCAGAAAGCTGGTATCTATATTCCAGCACTTTGCGACCATCCTGACCTGAAGCCGACAGGCCAGTGTGGCCTGTGCGTGGTCGAGGTCGAAGCTAGAGATGAGCTTCCTTTAGCCTGCGTAACAGAGGTGGCTGAGGGCATGGTGGTAAGAACCGATACGGCGGCAGTACAAAGGCAACGGCAAGAGGTGCTAGAACAGATTCTGACGGAGCATCCCCATGCCTGTCTTGAATGTTGGCGCAAGGAAAGATGCAAGCCCTTCGACATCTGTCTTCGCAACGTTGCTGTGAGTCAGCATTGTGTCACTTGCCCCAAGAATGGCCACTGCGAGCTGCAAAGGGTAGTTGACTACGTCGGCATAAGCGACAATATTCCCTACCGCTCCAAGGGGTATGCTATCGAAAGGGATAACCCCTTCTATGATCGTGATTACAACCTGTGCATTGTGTGTGGTCGTTGTGTCCGCATGTGCCGGGATGTAAGGGGCGTGGGGGTCTACGCTTTCGACGATGAGGAACACCCCACCAAGGTTCTCACAGTCAATGGCGGCTCCGTTAAGGACTCAGGGTGTAAGTTCTGCTTTGCCTGTGTCGAGGTATGCCCAACTGGTGCTATCATGGACCGAGAGGCACGAGAAAAGGTCTATGTTGACCGCGAGGCCTACATAGTTCCCTGTAGCTATGCCTGCCCGGCCCACATAAATATCCCCAGATATGTCCACTACGTTGCTCAAGGCAGATACAGCGAGGCATTGGCCGTAGTCCGGGAGAAAGTTCCCTTCCCTGGGTCCTTGGGTCGGGTTTGCATTCACCCCTGTGAAGCAGCCTGCCGTCGTGGTCAACTGAATGACCCCATCGCCATCAAATATCTGAAGCGCATCGCCTTTGACCGAGGCGATGAGCGTTGGAAGCTGAACTCCAAGGTGGCGAGGCCTAGCGGCAAGCGGGTTGCTATCGTAGGTGCTGGCCCCGCAGGGCTCACCGCTGGGTATTATTTGGCAAAGAGCGGGCATTCGGTTACCGTATTTGAAGCACTCCCTGAGCCTGGAGGTATGATGAGGGTAGGCATCCCTGAATACCGCCTCCCCAGGCATATCCTTAGCAGTGAGATCCGGGATATCCAAGAGGCTGGGGTAGATATAAGGACCAGCACCAGAATCGAGTCTGTAGGCTCGCTTATGGAGCAAAACTATGATGCTGTTCTCCTGGCCGTTGGGGCTCACCAGGGCACCAGGATGGGAATAGAAGGCGAGGAGCTTCCAGGAGTGATGGATGGTGCCTTGTTTTTGAGGGAGGTAAATTTGGGTAAAGAGGTCGTGCTGGGCAATCGAGTTGCGGTAATCGGGGGGGGGAATTCTGCTATTGATAGCGCTCGGGTAGCACATCGCCTAGGTGCTAAGGAGGTAACTATCATCTACCGCCGGACTCGTGTTGAGATGCCGGCCAGCGCCGAAGAGGTAGAGGAGGCACTCCACGAGGGCATTTCAATCGTGTTTCTAGCAGCGCCTTCCAAGATAACTGAGCAGAACGGCGTGCTGGAGCTGGAGTGCATTCGGATGAGGCTGGGTGAGCCCGATGCCAGCGGCCGGCGCCGACCGGAGCTGATCATTGGCAGCGAGTTCATCCAAGAGTGTGACTCTGTAATAGCAGCTATTGGGCAAGTTCCGGAGATCCCGTCGCAGTTTGGTGTGAGGATAGGTAGAGGCAATACCTTGCAAATAGATAACGAGACGCTCCAGACTAGTAGGGAGGGTGTATTCGCCGCAGGCGATGCTGTTACCGGTCCAGCTTCGGTGATCAAGGCCATCGCTGCCGGCCGACAAGCAGCAAGCTCCATAGATAGGTATCTTGGTGGCAGCGGAGTTATTGACGAGACTCTGATTTTGGCAGAGGAGGATGGGGGATGGCTGGGCAAGGATGATGACTTTTCTGATAAGCGACGGGTAGAGATGCCTTGCTTAGCTGTGAAGCAGCGCCGCGGCAACTTTGCTGAGGTTGAGCTTGGTTTCACCGATGAGATGGCAGTTGAGGAAGCCGGACGCTGCTTCAGGTGCGATCTGAGGCTCCAGATTACTCCGGTGGTACTGGCGCCCATCGTACCTCGATCAGGTAAGGTTCTTTCTGCGACTTAGGGGGAGTCGGCGCCCAAGCCATAGTGGATGCCTTCCGCTTGCAACTACTTGCAACAACCCTTTGGGTTATGCTATACTTTTTCTAAATATGAGTTGTGGTCAGGCGCTTAAAGGGATGGGCTATCGGTTGACACCGCAGCGGATGATGGTTGTTGAAGCTCTACATGGTGCTGATAAGCATGTTAGTGCTGAGGAGATTTATGCTCAAGTCCGCGCCAGGTATCCTTACGTCAACATTTCTACGGTTTACCGGACATTGGAATTGTTGAAGGAACTTAGTCTAGTTACCGAAATTGACTTAGGCGATGGGCGTGTCCGCTATCATCCAGCGGAAAAGGGACATCACCATCATCTTGTGTGCCACAAGTGTGGCAAGGTAATTGATTTGCCCGAGTCTGTACTGCTTCCCTTGGAAGAAACTTTGTCCCGTGATTATCAGTTTAAGGCAGATTTGAAGCATATGGCTGTTTTTGGCCTGTGTTTCAGCTGTAAAAATGGGGGGTAGACAATTTAAATAAGTTTTATTTTTGGTCATTGCTGCAATTAGTTGCAAATGCACATTGTTGAATAAATTTTGTTGAAAGGAGGATTTTATGCATATTCCAGATGGTTTCATCAGTATGCCGGTGGCGGCAGTCGGGATTGTTGTGGCTGCTGGCAGCGTTGCCTATGCGGTTAAGGCGACGAATAAGAAGATGGGTGAGAAGCAGATACCATTGATGGGGGTGCTGGCGGCATTTATTTTTGCTGCCCAGATGTTGAACTTTCCTGTGGCCGGCGGTACCTCGGGGCATCTTGTTGGTGCCGCTTTAGCTGCTATCTTGCTAGGTCCATCGCCAGCATTGCTGATAATGACTTGTGTGCTGATTGTGCAGAGCCTGGTTTTTCAAGACGGGGGGCTCCTCGCTTTAGGGGCCAACATCTTCAATATGGGCATTGTCCCTTGTTTTGTAGGTTATTATCTCTATAGAGGTATTGCTTCACTTTTCCGTAAGCGCAAGTTAGGCATAATGGTCAGTGGTGGTGTGGCGGCTTGGGTTACAGTGGTAATAGCATCAGTTGCTTGTGCGCTTGAGTTGGCAATATCAGGTACTGTGCCCTTGCGTGTAGCTTTGCCAGCAATGGCAGGTGTTCATGCTCTTATTGGCATCGGTGAAGGCTTGATAAGTGCAGCAGTGCTTGCCTTGGTGTTAGCTACCAGGGCTGATCTGCTGGAACTACAGAAGGCTTGATGGAGGTGAAATCAGGAATGAAATTCAAATGGTGGCATGGAGCTCTGATTTTAGCTTTACTGCTGGCGATATTGTCTCCCCTGGCTTCTTCGTCGCCAGACGGTCTGGAGAGAGTGGCTGAGGATAAGGGTTTTATTGGCACAGCTCTTGAGCCTTTCTTTGAAATTGTGCCTGACTACGTGATACCCGGCGTGACGAATGAAGCTGTAGCCACAATTCTGGCTGGAATCGTGGGCACTCTTATCCTTTTCGGCATCGGTTATGGACTAGCTAAGTTATTGAGGGCAAAAGGTGAAGCATAGCTTTATTGACGAATATAGCGACTTAGACAGCTTTATCCACAGGCTTGACCCGCGGACCAAGCTCATTGCCAGCCTGGCTTTCATTATAGCGGTGGTGTTGACACCGGCCAATAATTGGCGAGTTTTCGTCTTTTATTTCTGCATTATTGCTGTATTGCTAATACTTTCCAAGCTGCCGCCGCTTTACGTTCTGAAAAGGTCTCTGGTGATTTTCCCGTTTGTTTTGCTGGTCGCTGTCTTTATCCCCTTTTTCAAAGAAGGTGAGGTAGCTGGCAGCTATAACATCTGGCTCTGGCAAATATCGGTCACTTACAGTGGCTTGTTCATTCTGGCGAATGTGGTGGTGAAGGCCTGGCTCTGTATTTTAGCTCTGATTCTGCTGTCATCGATAACCAAGCTTGCCGACTTGCTAAAAGGCTTGAGGCAATTAGGTGTGCCCGAGGTTATGATATTGATTCTTTCTTTTATGTATCGCTATATTTTTGTCTTGGCAGATGAAGTGATGCGGATGCAGCGAGCGCGAGATAGCCGCAACTTCGGCAGTAGTCGGCTACATCAGATAAGGACTGTTGGTAACATGGCTGGCACCTTATTTATCAGGAGCTATGAGCGAGGTGAGCGGATTTATGCCGCTATGTTAGCCAGAGGTTTTGATGGTCAAGTTCGCACGCTGCACAAACTAAGTTTCAGACAGACCGACGCTTATTTCGGTGCAGTCTTTTGTCTCATGCTCATTTTCCCGTGTGTTATCTGGTGGTAGACTGGTAGGTTATGGATAAAGTTATTGAAATCAAAAACCTTTCTTTTACCTATCCTGATGGACGTCAGGGGTTGAAAAACGTTGACTTGAATGTCTACCCTGGTGAGAATGTGGCGGTTATCGGTCCTAATGGCGCTGGGAAATCAACACTCTTGCTTCATTTTAATGGCATCCTCCGTGGCAATAGTACGGTGAAGATTTGCAGATTGCCGGTGGAAGAGAAAAACCTGAAGGAGATAAGGAAAAGAGTTGGCCTCGTATTTCAGGATCCTGAGGACCAGCTTTTCTCACTGAATGTCTTTGATGATGTAGCCTTTGGCCCTATAAACATGGGCTATGCCGAGTCTGAAGTGAGACAGCGCGTAGCTCGAGCTCTGGAGTGGGTAGGGATGACTGGCTACGAGCAGCGCTCGCCCCATCATCTCAGCGTTGGTGAGAAAAAACGGATTGCCATCGCTACTGTCCTGTCTCTAAATCCAGAACTTCTGGTCATTGATGAACCTACCAGTAACCTTGACCCGAGGAGCAAGTGGTCTTTAATCGAACTGTTAAGGCAACTTCCGATGACTAAAATCGTTGCTGCTCATGACTTGGAGTTAGTAAGGGCTTTGTGCGGCAGGACTGTGGTGATGGATGAAGGCAAGATAGTGGCTGATGGTCATACAGAAGACATCTTGGGTGATATTACTTTGCTCAAAGCTCATGGACTAGCCCATTAATAGATTGCCAGGGGTTAGTCTAGCTCTAAGCTTATATCCAAGGCTTTGGCGGAGTGGGTAAGAGCCCCTATTGAGATAAGGTCAACGCCTGTTTCAGCAACTGCTCTAACTCTGTCTAGAGTAATGCCTCCGGATGCTTCGATTAAAGCACGGCCTCTGATTAGCTGGACAGCCTGACGCATATCCTCGAGGCCTATGTTATCCAGCATGATAATATCAGCTCCGGCTTCGGCAGCTTCAACAGCTTCTTGTGGAGTCTTGACTTCAACCTCGATTTTTAGCTTCGGCGATGCTTTTTGGCGGGCTTTGGTCACAATTTCCTTTATACTTAGCCCTTGATGACAAAGTGCTGCCAGATGGTTGTCCTTAATTAGAATACCATCTCCGAGGTGCATGCGGTGGTTTTTACCGCCGCCAACTCGAACAGCGTACTTTTCCAGTGTTCTTAAACCAGGTGTAGTTTTCCTGGTATCAGTGATTTGAACGGGCAGTCCCTTGACGGCTTGGACGTAATGACCTGTTTCTGAGGCAATGCCGCTAAGACGCTGCAGGAAGTTTAAGGCTATCCGCTCGGCTTTTAGTATACTGGCGACCCTGCCTTCTATTTTAGCTACTATATCCCCAGGCTTAACCTCAGCCCCATCTTCAATAAGGATAGCTAGCTTTAATTCAGGGTCGGCTTTGAGGAAAACTTGTTTGGCTACCTCGACTCCGACTATGATTCCCCTCGCTTTGGCTATGATCGACGCTCTTCCTTGCTGAGTCTTAGGTATTAGCGCCTCGGTAGTCACATCTCCTTGGCCAAGGTCTTCCGCCAGAGCCTGGTCAATAAGTTGTTCAACTTGCGGGGTGTTTGACAATCCCATTTTTCTGTCCTGATTTTACCATAGGCGGTGTAAATTACGATGATGTAAGCAAAATGAACTTCGTTCAGAATACAGCGGGATGGGCCTCTCTATCAAGTTTAGATCGGTGCTTTGGCAATCACAGTTGTCCCTTTGCCGGGCTTGGATTTTATCTGTAAGCTACCTCCAATAAGACGTGCTCGTTCTTCCATTCCCAAGACGCCAAGTTTTCCTTCTCTTGCCAGATCCCCGGTCAATCTGGATGTTAAGAAACCCTTGCCATTGTCTGTGATAGTCACCTTTACATTATTTGAATCAAGTTTTACTGTAATGTTGACCCGGGAAGCTTGAGCATGCTTCCGGACATTACTCAATGTCTCCTGAACAATGCGGAACATGGCTAGCTCTGTTTCTGGAGAGATTGAAGGCAATTTATCCGCTTTCACCGTAGCTTTAATTCCTAGTTCTTTGCTAAGTTCATCAGCTAACCAATTCAATGCTGCTACCAATCCCATCTGGTCCAAAATGCTTGGCCTCAAATCACGCGCATAGCGCTGCAAGCTCTTATAGGACTCATTGGCTATGTTTTGTATATGCTCCAGCTCGCTTATAGAAGTTTTTGGCAGCTTATGTGTACTTCCGGACATAAAGGTATCTAACCGGCGTGATAATAGCAGTATCGACTGAGCAATATCATCATGGAGCTCCCGGGCAATGCGTTTTCGCTCTTCTTCCTGTGCCATAAGGGTTCTATGAATTTGAGCGCGGAGATTGTCCCTTAGTCTTCTTTCCTCAGTCACATCACGAGCGATGTTCTGAAAGCCGCTTGGCTTGCCATCTGTTTTGATTAGGCGAGTAAGCAATTCTACAATTGTTTCTGAGCCATCTTTTCTAATTAATCGTTGGTCGTAGCGCTGGTCTATGGCTTGGCCTTTCATAAGCCTGGCCCTGACCTTTCTGGCTATGCCTAATGTCTCCGGGGTGAGGAACTCGGAGGCATTTTTGCCCATTAATTCATCTGGGGAATAGCCAGTGATTTTCTCGCAAGCTTTGTTGGCTATCACTATCTTGCCATCCATATCGTGAACCCAGATAGCATCACTGGCATTAGTAAAAAGCTCCTCATGGCTCTCTTGGGATGTTCTTAAGGCTACTTTGATTCCGCGCAGCTTTTTCTGTTGTCTACGCCACCCCCGATGCATTTGAATTAAGGAGACGCTTAAACCGCTGATAATGAGCGCAGCAAGGCTCTCGATTAAGGCGTCTATGGGACCAGTGGAGGTAAATAGCGCCCAAGGCAGCATAACGAGAGCAGAGGCCAATAATGTAGCAATGCCGAACTTTATTCCCAGTGACCAGCAAGCATAGATTACGAGCAATATATAAATGAATCGCTCTACGACATGTCTTGATAAACCAAGGAATGAAGTGATAGATACATCGCCTATTACAGGTATGCCAACTAAAAGCTCATGGTAGTGGGACAGAGTCAGAAGTAGGAAGAGGAGGGTTATGAAGCAACTATTAAGAATTCGCCATCTATTAGCCATTGCCCGGATGTTTGTCCTTAACTACTCGTGGAGAATATTAGTTCAAGTATCAATCTATTCTAGCCTTCTGAAGTACCCGCTTGTTTGACATCTTCCAAAGTAAGTAGTCCTTTTCTTAGGGCTTCGACGAGAGCTTCACTTCTTGAAGCGACGTTCATCTTGGTGAAAATATTGGACATGTGAGCCTTAACAGTACGCAGGCTCAGGCATAGTTTTTCGGCTATCTCTTTGTTGCTCATGCCGGTAGCCAGCAACTTCAGCATTTCCATCTCCCGGTCGCTCAGAAGGTACTTTATCTTGTGCTCTGCAGTTCCTGCTGGTTTAGCCATGGCTTGTTTAAGCAGCTTCTCAATTATCTTAGGGTGCAGTACTGATTCCCCGGCTCGTATAGCTCGCACAGCTTCTACTAAGTCCTGTCCCTTAGCACTCTTCATCAAGTAACCAGTTGCTCCAGCCTCGAGTAATCCAAGCACATAGTTATCATCATCGTAGGCGGTGAGAATTAATATGGCTGTATTGGGAGCAATCTTCTTAATCTGTCGGCTAGCTTCAAGGCCATCAAGCTTGGGCATCATAATGTCCATAACCAGGATATCTGGCTTCAATTGGGAAGCTAGGTCAATAGCTTCCTCGCCATTGCTGGCTTGGCCAACTATCTCCATGTCTTTTTGATTGGAAAATACCTTGCATAGCGCTTCACGCAGCAAAGGATGGTCATCGGCGATTAAAATTCTGGTCTTCGACTTCACTTTCTATGGCTCCTGGCCAATTCAACACCAATTATAAGCTATATCAGCCAAAAGAAACAATAATTATAGTCAGGCATATCAAATGCCTCATGTTGGGATATAGGCCAAAGTACTATCGAAATTAGAGCTAAAGACCGATGAGAGCCAAGCTACTAATTGCTACAGTTGGAGTAGGAAAACAAGTCAAAAGACAATGGAGTGACAGGAATGGATAAGCTGGTTAATGGGAAGACCGAAGAAACTGTCGTAGCAATCGATAGGCTGATCAAGGCACCTACTGTTGTTCCAAAGGACGGCTTAGCCGGAAGTTGGGCGATATTATCTGTGCTGGCCAGGGCAGCTGATGAGCCTGAGTTCATGTCCCGCTTGGCAGATGACTCGCATGGAGCCCTTAAGGAGTACTACACCTTGACTCAGGAGGAGAAGGCGGCTCTAGCCAGTGGCGATATACAGAAGATTGAGAGTTGGGTCGGTAAGCTGGACAAGCGTTTGTCAACTTGGCTGTGGTACCGACTATCTCAGGAGAAGTGGTAAAGGAGATGGAAACAATGCAATGGCAGCTCATCGTGGTCCTGGGTCTGGCAGTATCCGCTGTCTTGTTTCTAGTAGCATCCGTTTCGTATCTAAATATTCGTGGTATTTATAGCGCTGCTCAGCGGGTGTTGAGGCTGCGATCTGGCCGTGCAAAAGCTAGGTCGATGACCGAGGCTAGCTGCAGGGGCTGAGGCTAATGGCACACAGCTGTGGTAGCAGCTGAGGAGTGATGGGCGTCTGGATGCACAGGCAAATAAAAGTAAAGGAGGTCGAACAAATGAAGAAATTTGATGTATTGAGGAAGTGTGTCATGTTTCGGGCGTTGGATGATAAACAGCTTCGCGAAGTGGAGAAGATGTGCGATCCTGAAGAATTTGAGGCCGGGACAGTTATCTGCAAACAGGATTGCAAAGAGGAAAATCTTTATGTAGTCGAGCATGGCACGGTGGGGATTATCCTGGAAGTCGGGCCGCTTGCCCAACGCCAGGTTCAAGCCGTAACTGACTACGAGGTGTTTGGTTGGTCAGCCATGATCGACCCATATATTTGTACTGCTATAGTGAAAGCTTTAGAGAAGACAAAGGTATTAGCCTTTGACGGACAGGAATTATCTTCTTTGTGTGTCGCCAAACCTGAGATAGGCTGTAGAGTCTCAAGAGGGATTGCACGTGTGGTAGCAATGAGGCTGCGCCAGGCATACGCTCAATTGCTAGGTGTTACTTCGCAGGTGTAAATCAGGCACTGGTGGTCGTGTTTTTCGAATGGAAGCGCTTGCTCAAGAATAGAAAGGAGTTTAACGATGGCAGATGTTAAGGCAATTACCTCAATGATGGAAGAGAAAAGAGTTTTCAATCCTCCAAAGGAACTAAGTGATAGGGCGTATATCAGAAGTCTGGTCGAGTATAAAGACATCTATCAATGGTCTATTGATGATCCGGAGGGATTCTGGGGAGAGATGGCAGGGCAGTTGGATTGGTATAAGAAATGGGATAAAGTACTTGTTGAGGATTTCAAGGAGGGCAAGCATGAGTGGTTTGTGGGGGGTAAACTCAATGTTTGTCACAATTGTTTGGATAGGCATGTTAGGACATGGAGAAGGAATAAGGCAGCATTGATTTGGGAAGGTGACATTGGTGATAGAAAGATACTCACCTATCAACAGCTGTATCGAGAGGTGTGCAAATTTGCTAATGTGTTGAAAAAGCACGGCGTCAAGAAGGGGGATAGAGTATCTATTTACCTTCCTATGGTTGTCGAGTTGCCAATTGCTATGCTGGCCTGTGCCAGGATTGGAGCTATTCACATTGTTGTTTTTGGTGGTTTCAGTGCCGATGCGTTGAGGGATAGGATGCTGGATTGTGGGTCTACGGCGCTCATTTGCGTGGATGGCTACTATCGTGGTGGCAAGATCATCCGAAGTAAGGACAATGCAGACGAAGCCCTTGCAGCCTGTCCTGAAGTAAAAGACGTGATAGTGGTCAAGAGAGCTAATATTGAAGTAGCTATGAAGGAAGGGCGTGACTACTGGTGGGATGATGAGATGGCTGCTGATGGCGTTAAAGAACGCTGTGAGCCTGAGGTTATGGATGCTGAGGATCCGCTGTTTATTTTGTATACCAGCGGGAGCACCGGGAAGCCCAAGGGAGTTCTCCATACTCAAGCAGGTTATCTACTCTACTGCTATCAGACTTTCAAGTGGATTTTCGACATGAAGGAAGAAGACACTTTCTGGTGTACAGCCGACATTGGCTGGGTGACAGGACATACCTATATCGTTTATGGTCCTTTGGCCTACGGAGCAACAATCCTTATGTTTGAGGGGGTGCCAACGTATCCTCACCCGGATAGATTCTGGGACATTGTGGAAAAGTACCAGGTCAGTATTTTCTACACTGCCCCCACTGCTCTCCGAGCGATAATGAGGGAGGGAGATGATTGGCCTAATAAGCATGATTTGAGCTCTTTGCGCATCCTGGGCACAGTAGGCGAACCCATAAATCCGGAAGCCTGGATGTGGTACTACAACGTCATAGGTAAGGGCAGGTGCCCGATTGCTGATACCTGGTGGCAGACCGAGACAGGTGCCGCGCTAATTAGTCCTTTACCTGGAGCTACTCCTCTTAAACCGGGTTCAGCCACATTGCCATTTCCGGGAATTGAGCTAGCAGTACTTAGAGAGGATGGTTCCGTTGCTGATGTGAATGAAGGTGGTTATCTAGTGATTAAAAGACCCTGGCCGGGTTTGATGCGGCGGGTCTATGGTGACCCAGAGAGATTCAAGAACACTTACTTTGTTCGGTTTCCTGGTGTGTATACAACAGGAGACGGAGCCAGGGTAGATGAAGATGGGTTCTACTGGTTAATGGGTCGTATCGACGATGTTATCAATGTATCAGGTCACCGCATAGGCACAGCCGAGGTTGAAAGTGCTCTGGTGTCTCATGATAAGGTGACAGAAGCGGCGGTTGTTGGTATGCCCCATGAAATAAAAGGGCAAGGCATTTATGCTTTTGTTACCCTAAAAGCCGGTGTGGAGAAGTCTGATGCTCTCAAGAAGGAGCTGGTGGCTCACGTCCGTAAGGAGATTGGCCCCATAGCCACGCCGGATAAGATTCAATTTTCCGATGCTTTACCCAAGACTAGGAGCGGCAAGATTATGAGGAGGATATTGACCAAGATTGCTGCTGGCGACGTAGAGCAATTGGGTGATACTACCACCTTAGCTGACCCATCAGTGATTGATATACTGATGACGGAGAGAATCTAAGGTTTTTTGGTTAGGCTAGCCTGTCTTTAGGTGCCGACCAACATAAGACAATTCTGACAAAGGAGGCATTTATATGGCAAAGGTAATGACCGGAAACGATGTTCAGTGGGCTAATCCAGGCGCTTTAGGATTAGCTTGATTTGGCCTAAATACTATTTTGCTACAGATACACAATCTCGGTTTGATTGAAGGTACTCTGCCACTGGTATACGGATTTTTCTGGGGAGGCGTAGCTCAGATTATTGCCGGCATAATAGATGCTCGCCGTGGTGACATTTTTGGCTTGATTGCATTCACCTCCTAGGGCTTGTTCTGGATAGGATTGAGCTTCTACTTTTTACTCCAGTGGACTGGCGTAGTCGAGATGGAGCGCTCTGGACTGGCCTGGCTATTTGTATGCTGGGGCATATTCACCGGCTACATGACCATAGGCACTTTCAGGATGTCAGTGATGCACGTCTTCGTGTTCGCAAGTTTGACTATGCTGTTCTTCTTGCTTGCAGCCGCTTTCTTTGGTGTCCTGCCGGCGGTGGTTGCCGGAATAGAAGGACTATGCTGCGGTGCTGCGGCAGCCTATGGCTCGGCAGCCGTGGTATTGAATGACAAGTTCGGAAGGTGGGTGTTCCCAATTGGCCTGATATCTAAATAAGACGGATAAAAGCATGGATTGGCTGGTTTGGAACTAAGATTGCGCTATCTTAGAAATCAGGGAGCTGCTATTGACAAACGTATAATGTTTCGGAATGAGGTCACCTAGAATTAACTGATAAACTCGGAGGCATTAATTTAATACAACTTGCAGGTGTGATGCCTTAATAGAGGAGGGTACCGAGTGGGCGGTGGCAAGCCCCCTTTGTGCAGTAAGAATTGAGCCTGTGCCTTGCCCTTCCCGGTCTATTAAATTAGATAAGCATTACCAAAGTTTGCCACCGCCCATCCTCATGTCTAATTCAGACAATATTCCTGATCTGTGGGCTAGCTCCAAGGATAACGGACTTTGGCAGCAACAAAGGATGGTCATCGCGGTTAAGGCCCTGGTTCTGAGCTTGAATCTTTATAGCCAATCACATAAAAGAACCAATGCCAATACCAAAACGCGCTTATTTTAGATATTTTAAATAAGATTTTCCATAGTGGTACTGCTTGTTCGGTCAACCGTAATACTTTTGGACATACCTAAAGTCCAATCAAAATTAGAGCTGAAGCCCGATGAGAGATACTTCCGCAGTTGTTACATTTAAGATAGAAAAAATAAAAGAAGGAGGTGACAAAAATGGCTGAGCGAGTTCAAGGGAAGACCGAGGGAACTGCCGAAATCCTCGAGAGGCTTGCCAACGCACCCACGGTTGTGTCAAAAGAGGGCTTGGCTGGAAGATGGGCAGTACTTTCTGTGCTGGCCAGGGCAGCTGATGAGCCTGAGTTCATGTCCCGCTTGGCAGATGATTCACATGGAGCTCTTAAGGAGTACTACACGTTGACTCAGGAGGAGAAGGCGGCACTAGCCAGTGGCGATATACAGAAGATTGAGAGTTGGGTTGGTAGGCTGGACAAGCGTTTGTCAACCTGGCTGTGGTACCGACTATCTCAGGAGAAGTGGTAGAAGGAGCGAATCCATGGCACACTTGAAGTTATCGGGTAAGGAAATACAGAGCTTAGAAACTGAAAAGCTCCCAGCGGCGGAAGTATCCCGCTTTCAGGCTGCGTTGGAAGAGCTGAAAAGTTGTGCTACGCCTGACTGTCGACCACCAGCAGAGATGGCACTCAAAATGGAAGCTATAGGCGTAACCAAGGCAAACGGTAATATCTTCACTATTTCGCTTCTTGGCATACTGGCGGGATTCTTCATCGGCTTGGGAGCTATGTTCTGCACTTTGGTTACCACTGATATCCAGGTCGGTTTCGGTCTGGGGAAGTTGATCGGCGGGATTACATTCTGCTTAGGACTTATTCTCGTAGTAGTAGCTGGAGCTGAATTGTTCACTGGCAACGCGCTTATGGTGGCCAGCCGAGCCAGTGGTAAGATAAAGCTCTCGCAGTTGTTTCAGAACTGGGGCATAGTTTATTTCACCAATCTAGTTGGGGCGTTACTTCTAGTGCTTGTAGTATTTTATAGCCAATTCTGGGCACTGAATGCTTATAAGGTCGGTGCTAATGCCTTATTGATTGCCAATGCTAAGGTTAACCTGGCTTTTTGGCCGGCTTTCGCCCGTGGAATTTTATGCAATACACTGGTTTGTTTAGCTGTCTGGCTCTGTTTTGGGGCTCGCACTACTATTGATAAGATATTTGCCATCCTCTTCCCTATAACAGCTTTCGTAGCTTGCGGCTTCGAGCACAGCATAGCCAACATGTATTTTATTCCAATGGGCATAGCCGTGGCAGGACAGGCCAAGGTTCTTGAAGTCGCTGGTGTGACTGCCAGCCAGGTGTCCAATCTCAATATCACTGGCTTTGTCGGTAATCTAATTCCAGTTACTTTGGGAAATATCGTGGGAGGCACGTTTGTAGGTAGCGTCTATTGGCTTGCTTACCTTCGCAAGGGCAGTGCTACTGAAGCAGTGGCTGCTAGAAAGTGGCTTACGGGTGTTTTCTCCAAACCACATATGCAACCTCAACAAGCGGCCTATATGGATGCGGAGACTAATGCCCTCATATCGGTGCTAGCCAGAGCCAGAGATGACACTAAGTTCTTGGCTAAACTGGCGGACGATTCCAATCAGGCTCTCAAGGCTTATAATCTAACGCCGGAGGCAAAGGCTGCACTGGAGAGCGGAGATATCCGCTGGTTGGAATCTAGAGTCGGCACGTTAGACGAACCACTACGCACCTGGCTCACTTCCAGACTGACCCAAGAGAAGTGGTGACAATTTCCCATCCTTTTTGAAAGGTGGTGATAGCTGGAAAGTTGTCACCACCTTTTCAGTTCTTTGAGGACCATTTCGACACAGGCGGGGATTGCCCGTGTAACTTCAGGCGTACATTCCTCACTGAATGTGCTTACATCTGATGCCTCGATGGCGAAGATGATGATTTGCTGTGGCAAGGGAAGGCCTAGTTTTTTGCCAAACTCAAGGGCGGTAGTGAAGTCAACATCGTGAGGTGAGGCTGTATGTCGGGCAGTATCAAACGCTTCTGGGTCGAGCCGGTAAGTTTGTCCTGCCTTTCCATCTACTGTCTGAATGGCATCAATGATGATGGCTCTGTCGTAGCCAACCAACAGGTCTAACAGGCTTAGACCAGCCACGCTGGTCTCCATAACGGTTACGTCTGATTGATCAAGTCTGCTCTTGAGTTCAGCGGCAACACTTAGGCCCACCCCATCATCACAGAGCAGTGGGTTACCCATCCCCAGTATCAGTGTCTTCGTCTTCTCGCCCTCTTAAAAGTGCCTCAGCTATCTGGTTATGGGCGCAAGTGTTGCCCGAGCCTTTCCACCACTTCTCCCTTGCTGTTGTAGATAACTACCTCCATTGGTGCCTGTCCGGAGAGGGTGTGGGTAGCGCAAGCAAGGCAAAGGTCATAGGGACGCCACGCCATCTCAATGCGGTTGAGCAGCCCTTCGGTTATCTTTTTGCCCGGTTTGATGAGTGCCATAGCTGCTTTCTTCACTGACATATTAACGGCAGCGGCATTATTTACGGTAGCGACGATTAAGTTGGCTTTCTTGATGATTCCTTTCTCGTCAGTAATATAATGATGCGTTAGGGTGCCTCGTGGTGCTTCCACAATGCCAACCCCTTCATCGGGTGTGGCTGTGGGGATGGTGCGAATATTAGGGCTGGTGATTTCCGGGTCTCGGCTGAGTTCCAGAAGTCTCTCAGCGGCATAGAGAATTTCAACGAGGCGTGCCCAGTGGGTGGCTAGAGTCTGATGGACGGGCTTCCCGCCCAATGTGGAGTAGAACCTCTCGTACTCTGCTTGGGCTAGAGGAGTTGCCATGCCATCGGCGGCATTAAGTCGGGAGAGAGGAGTTGACCGGAAAACGCCGCTATCTTTGCCATCGACAAAGCCCTTCCAGCCGATCTTTTTAAGATAAGGGAATTTCATGTAGCTCCATGGCTCCACGTGCTCAGCGACATGGTCAAGATATTCTCGGGGCGCGTATTTGGCAAATTCTTTCCCATCGGGGTCAACCACTCGAACTTTGCCATCATAGAAGTTGACCCTGTTCTTCTCGTCAACTAGACCCATGTAGTAGGTGCGGTGAGTATAAGCGTCACTGAGAACCATATCGAGGTACTCTTTGTTCTTGAGGACGATGTCATCAAAGACTTTCAGAGAAAGTTTAGCGAATTCCACTGAGTCCTTGGCTATTTGTTCGACTTCTTTCCTCTCCTCTTCGTTAAGCCCCTTGCTTATACCACCGGGCAGACCGAAGACAGGATGTACGGCCCTCCCGCCGAGCATGTGGATGATGTGGTGGTTTTGCATTCGGGCATTGATTACAGCACCGCCTAGTTCCAGCCCGACTTTGGCAATGACTCCCAGGATGTTGCGCTCGGCTACTGGAGACTCCGGCCCCATAATGAAGTCCGGGCCAGCCAGAATATAGAAATGAGTGGTGTGGTCGGTAACGTAGAAGGCCATATAAAAGAGCTCGCGAAGCTTTTTGGCTGGGCTTGGTGGGTCGACATGAAACAGGTCGTCGAGAGCTTTGGTTGACGCCATGTGGTGGGCTTCAGGGCAGACACCGCATATTCTCTGAGTTATCTGGGGCATGTCCTCAGCCAGACGTCCTTCACTAAACTTCTCAAAGCCCCTGAGTTCTGGCACTTGGAAATAGGAATTCTCCACCTCTCCGGCGTCATTGAGGAATATCTCTATTTTGCCATGGCCTTCGAGCCGGGTGATGGGGTCTATGGTTATCTTCTTCATTTTATTTTTGCCCTCCTTAATAGCGAATCGGGTAAGCTGTAGCGGTAGAAGGTGCCTACTGGATCATGGATACCAGCGATAATTCTCTGGATTTCCTCGGGGTCGTTGGAGTCGATCACCGATGCCACTGCACTTAAGAAGTGAGCTCCTTGATCAATTACTCCGTCCACTGGGCCGTAGCAGCCGGTGCAGGGCATATTGGCTTGGGGACAGGGAGCCCCACAGCCGCCCCTGGTCGCAATGCCGGCGCACAGCAGACCCTGCTCTAGAAGACATATTTCGGGCTCAGGGATAATCTCAAAGGTTCGGTAGAACTTCTTGACCTTTTTCACATCTCTCTTCCGAGGGCAGTCGTCACATACCGCTTTGGCATTGTGGGTAATCACCGTCCCCTTAGGTGGCAGTTTACCTTCAATCAGTGCTTCCAAAGCAAGCCAGGTTGTCTTTTCTTCCGGGGGACAACCCGGAACCACATAATCCACATCTACTGTTTGACCAAGAGTTTTGACCGTGTCATAAAACTCTGGGATGGTGAGTTCACCTTCTGGTACCTTGTATTTTGTCTGGGGAAAGACCTTTTCTTTGTTATCGGTTGATGGTGTTTCCACGTAAGCCCGTTCAAAGATTAGTTCCCTGTTGAACATGTTACCCAGTCCTGGGATACCGCCCCCGTAGGCACAGGCACCGTAGGCGATCAGTACTTTAGATTTTTCGCGGAGCATTTTTGCCATGTGTTCCTGTTCCGAGGTTCTAATGGCTCCGTTAAACAGGCAGACATCTATGCTCTTCTCAGGCATAGCTTCAACGTCTTTGTACTTGACGTCAATGGCTACCGGCCAGAAAACGATGTCGGCAACCTCAGCTAGCTTGAGGAGCTTGTCGCCAATCTGGAGTTGAGCGATTTCACAGCCGCCACAACTTGAAGCCCAGTAAAGAGCCAATTTGAGTTTAGCCATGTTTTGCCTCCTTGGAGTTGTTTTTAAAGGGACCTAGGGCTCTAACTTTCGCAGTCATATCGTCAACTATGGAGACGAAGCGGTCACCTTCGGAAGCTGATACCCAATCGAGACGCACTCGTTCATCCTCAATGCCGAGCTGTCCCAGCATTTTCTTGAGCAACGGCATGCGCCGCATTGTCTTGTAGTTACCTTCGACGTAGTGGCAATCACCGGCATGACAACCCAAGACCAAAACGCCATCAGCTCCCAGTTCAAACGCTTTGGTGATAAAGGTTGGTTCTACCCGACCACTGCACATCACTCTGATGATGCGGACGTTAGGGGAGCATTTCATTCTGGCAGTGCCAGCTAAATCGGCACCTCGATAGGAACACCAGTTACAACAGAAGCCAACGATTTTTGGTTCGAAGTTCATACTAATACCCCCTCGATTTCTGCCATGATCTCTTCGGTAGTAAAATGCTTATGTGTAATCGCTGCACTTGGGCAGGCGGCGACACAAGTGCCACAACCTTTGCACAGCGCCTCGTTGATTCGAGATACCTCGTCTTCCTCAATGAAGTCAATAGCGTTGTAAGGACAAAGGAGGTTGCAAATTCGGCAGCCGGAGCACTTCTCTTCATCGATGACTGCGACAGCTGCCTCTAGCTCAACCCTTCCTTTGCTGATTAAGGCTAAAACGCGGGTAGCTGCGGCCGAGGCTTGGGCTACAGTATCAGGTATGTCTTTAGGCCCCTGACAACAACCGGCGATAAAGACACCCTCGGTCATAGTTGCTACCGGGTCGAGTTTAGGATGCCTTTCTATAAAGAAACCATCGGCGCCTTGACTGATGCTGAACAGCTGAGCAACATTCTTGGCATCAGCGCGAGCTTCCAAGGCTATGCACAGGATAACCATGTCAACTGGGACTCGTACAATAGTTCCTAGTAGAGTATCCTCGCCAACGACAATCAGCTTTCCCTTCTCCTCTTCACTTATCGCCCTATCAGTAACCTCGGCTGGCTTTCCTCGTATGAAGGTAACACCCTCTTTAGATAACCTCTCATAGAATTCCTCGTAACCTTTACCGAAGCAGCGCATATCTATATACATCTGGTAAACATCGGCTTTTATTTTTTCCTTTATGAGGTGCGAATATTTGAGGGCATACATGCAACAGACGCGTGAGCAATATCTATGATAATTCTCATCTCGGCTGCCCACGCAGTGGATGATAGCTATGCTCTTCGGCTCCGAGCCATCTTTAAGCACTATTTTGCCACCAGTAGGGCCTACAGCGTTGCAGATTCTCTCGAATTCAAGGCCTGTGTAGACGTTGGGGAGACGTCCATAACCATACTTGGTAATAGGAGTAGGGTCGAAGGGGTCATAACCGGTAGTAATGATTATATTACCTACCTCTACCTCGACAATTTTGTCCTGCTGCTCGAAATCGATAGCTTCTCTCTCGCAAAACTTTTCACAGGCACGGCATTTGCCTTTGAGGAAATAGGCACAGCTTTCCTTGTCTATAACGGGAATATTAGGTACTGCTTGTGCGAATGGAGTATATATAGCTTTTCGCTGGCTCAAGCCGAGGTCAAATTCGCTGGGTGCTTTCCAGGGGCACTTTTCTATGCAGACCCCGCAGCCGTTACATTTAGATTCGTCCACAAACCGAGCCTTTTTTCGGATCTTGGCTTTGAAGTTGCCGATGAAACCGGAGATTTCTTCCACTTCACTGTAGGTCATCAATTCGATGTAGGGATGAGAGCCTGCAGATGTCATCTTAGGCGTAAGGATACAGGCGGAGCAATCTAAGGTGGGGAAGGTTTTGTCGAACTGAATCATGTGTCCGCCGATGCTTGGGTCTTTCTCTACTAGATAAACTTTATGTTCGGCATCAGCGATTTCTAATGCGGCCTGAATCCCAGCGATGCCGCCGCCAACAATTAAGGTGTTTGCATTGACCGGAACCTCTCTTGCCTCTAAAGGCTGGTGGTGGTAAACACGCTTCACAGCGGCACTTACCAGGGCTTTGGCTTTCGCTGTGGCTTCTCCGTGGTCTTCGGTTGTCCAGGAACAGTGTTCTCGGATGTTTGCCATCTCGAAGAGGTATGGATTAAGTCCGGCTTCTTGCACGGCGTGGCGGAAGGTTGGCTCATGCAGCAGTGGGGAACAGGAGGCAACCACCACCCGGTTAAGCTTTAAATTCTTAATGTCATCCTTAATCATGTTCTGCCCTGGGTCAGAGCACATGAACTTGTATTCGCGGGCAACTGCTACCCTATTCAATCCCTTAGCGAAATCGACCACTTGTGGCACATCTATGGTTCCGGCGATATTAGACCCGCAGTCACAAACATATACGCCTATCTTTGGCTCCGCGTCGTTCTTCTTTGCTGCTTTTTTTTCTGCCATTATAGTGCCTCCGCAATGAGTTCTGATATGTCTTTAACTTCTAGAACGTCAGTCTTGCCCATTGATAGCACACCATCGTTGAAATTGGCCATGCAATAAGGGCAGCTGATAGCTAGTGTATTGGCTCCCACCTCGAATACCTGCTCAAGTCTCAGCTCAGAAAACCTTTCACCCTTTTTGGTTTCCATCCACAGCCTCCCAGCGCAACCGCCACAGCACAGGGAATATTCACGGGTGTCCCGCATCTCAGCGAACTCAAGGCCTGGAATGCTATTAAGGATTTCACGGTGTTCATCATATATGCCTTGGTAGCGGCCCAAACAGCAAGAGTCATGATAGGTAACCTTTTTGTTCAATTCCTTAGTTAGTTTTATCCTGCCATCTTTGATGAGTTCGACTAGATACTGGGAAAAGTGGATTACCTCATAGTTAGCTCCCAACTCGGGGTATTCATCCTTAAAAGTATGATAGCAGTGGGGAGAGGTGACAAGGATTTTCTTGACGCCGAGCTCGGCGAAAATATCCATGTTGGTTTTGGCCAAACGTTGGAAAAGGCTTTCGGCACCGGCCTTGCGTATGCTCTCGCCGCAGCAGACTACGTTGCTATCCGGGATACCGAAATTCACCTTAGCTTTTTGCAGGATGTCAACTGTTGCCCGGGCAGCCTTCTGGGTGGGTGGGTCATAGGCCTGGTAACAGCAAGGGAAATACAGTATCTCAGTGCCTTTGGTGAATGTCTTGACGCCGAGGTCTTTGGCCCAATCCATTCGCCTCTCCGGCGGTTCTCCCAGCGGATTGCCCACGGCAGAGATATTCTTCTCTGAGATACGTAGTGGGTGAGGGACTACGCCGGCGCCGACCTCCATTATGACCCGGCGTATGGCTCTCATAAGGAAAATCATTTGGACATCGCGTGGGCAGCGGTCAACACAGGCCTTACAGCCAACGCATCTCCACACTTCCTCGTCCTCGAAGTCAACTATGCCCATTTGTGCTTTGTGGACTAACTTGCGAAGATCGAAGCCGGTTAACTGGTTCCAGGGGCAGACGCCGGTGCACAGACCACATTGGTAACATGATTCGAGTGGGTTGCCACCCTTGTCCAATAAGATTTCTGTCGCTTCTTTGAGTGGTGTTGATACTTCCATAATGAACCTTTCCTTTCTCTTGATTTTGGCAATCGTAGTATAATACAACATATTGGGAATTCTTTGCAAGGGCAGGCACGAAGATTTTGCTTAGTTCAGGCAAGATTTTTAGGTAGTTTTAGGCGGGTTTTTTCTTTTAAGGGAGACGGTTCCGCATTCGCCCTTTTGTTATTGTGAGCGAAAAGTGCCAAATTGGGCGAGGCTGGAATCTCGGGCCAAAAGCGATATTGTTTGAAATTGGAGGGCTGTTGAGTAATAGGTAATATCAGCTATTATGGCCAAAAGGTCCAAGCTCTCTTATTTGTTCTGTCATCTCATCTATTATGGAAGCAAAGCGGTCCCCTTCCGAAGCTGAGACCCAGTCTAGCCTTACTCGTTTTTCCTCGATACCAAGTTGCCCCAGCATTTTCTTGAGCAATGGTATCCTGCGGGCTGCTTTCACATTACCTTCCAGGTAATGACATTCACCGGGATGTCAGCCGCAGACTAGAACCCCATCTGCCCCCAGTTGAAAAGCCTTGAGGATAAAGGTGGGCTCTACCCGTCCACTGCACATGACCCTGATTACACGCACATTGGGCGCGTACTTTCTTCGAGATGTACCTGCCAGGTCAGCCGCAGCGTAGGAACACCAGTTGCATAAGAATCCGATTATCTTTGGCTCGTAGCTCATACCATTACTCCTTCTAACTCTGCCATAATCTGCTCAACGGTGAAATGCCTGTTGGTGATAGCCCCACTGGGGCAGGCTGCAGCGCACGTGCCACAGCCTTTGCACAGGGCTTCGTTTATAACAGACGCCTTTCTCTCCTCATTGAAGGAAATCGCATTATAGGGGCAGAGCGAGATACAGGTCTTACATCCAGAGCAAAACTCCTCTTCGATAACCGCAGTAGCTGCCTCAATCTCGACACTGCCTTTGCTTATCATGGCCATGACCCGGGCGGCGGCTGCTGATGCCTGGGCTACCGTATCGGGTATGTCTTTCGGTCCCTGGCAGCAACCGGTGACAAAAACGCCATCCGTTGTTGTGGCCACCGGGTCAAGCTTAGGGTGCTTTTCCATGAAGAAGCCATCTTTGCTCCTGCTAATAGAAAATAGTTTAGCCACCTCGCCAGCATCAGCTCGAGGCTCCAGAGCATTACTTAGAATGACCATATCTACCGGGAGACGCCGTTGCCGACTGATTAAGGTATCCTCACAAGTAACCACCAGTTTCCCCTTTTCTTCAGGAGTCTCGGTGACATCGGTAACCTCTCCAGCGCGGCCTCGGATGAAGTTGACTCCTTCTTCCTGAAGTCGGTTATAGAATTCTTCGTAGCCCTTGCCGAAACAGCGTAGGTCGATATACAGGTCATAGATCTCAGCGTCGGGTATTTTCTCTCTTATTAGATGGGCGAACTTGAGTGAATACATGCAGCAGACGCGCGAACAATACTCATGATAGTTGAGGTCACGGCTGCCAATACAGTGTAAGATAGCTAGGCTCCGTGGCGCTGAGCCATCTTTGAGTACTATTTTGCCGCCAGTTGGTCCTGAGGCACTGCTCATTCTCTCGAACTGGAAACCGGTGATGACGTTATCATATCTTCCATAACCGAATTGTGACATTGGGGAGGGGTCAAAGGAATCGAAACCGGTGGCAATGATGATAGAGCCCACATCCAAGTCGATTATCTTCTCTGTCTGCTCGAAGTCAATTGCCTTGGCTTCGCAGAACTTTTCGCAGGCACGGCATTTGCCTTTAAGGAAGTAAACGCAATGCTCTCGGTCGATAACCGGAATATTAGGTACGGCTTGAGGGAAAGGTGTGTAGATTACTTTTCTTTTGCCGACACCGAAGTCGAACTCGCTGTCTATTTTATAAGGACATTTTTCCTGACAGGTGCCGCAACCGGTACATTTGCTTTCATCTACATAGCGTGGCTTCTTTCTTATTTTGACCTTGAAATTGCCCACATAGCCTGAGACTTCTATAACTTCACTGTAAGTTATCAGCTCGATGCTTTCGTGTGACCTCACCGAGGCCATCTTAGGTGTCAGTATTCAGGCGGAACAGTCTAGAGTGGGAAAAGTTTTATCGAGCTGGGCCATGTGCCCGCCTATAGAAGGCTCCCGCTCCACCAGGTAAACCTTATGGCCGGAATCGGCGATCTCCAGCGCTGCTTGTATGCCAGCGATGCCTCCACCGACAACCAGGGTGTTTGGGTTGACCGGAACCTCTCTGGCTTCCAGTGGTTGGTGGTAGAAGACACGCCTTACTGCGGCGTTGACCAATGCTTTAGCCTTCTCGGTTGCCACAGCCTTATCCTCGTGCACCCAGGAGCAGTGCTCTCGGATGTTTGCCATCTCGAACAGATACGGGTTTAGACCGGCGCTAGCTACAGCTCGCCTGAAGGTTTGTTCGTGTAATCGTGGGGAGCAGGAGGCCACGACAATACGGTTAAGCCCTAGTTCTTTGATGTCATTTTTTATTAATTCTTGGCCTGGGTCTGAACAAACGAATTTGTAATCTCTGGCTATAGCTACTGATGGCAGTTCTTTGGCGAACTCAGTTACCTTCTCGACGTCAACTGTGGCGGCGATGTTGGCTCCGCAGTGACAGATATAGACACCTATTTTCGGCTCCATTCGGTCCTCCTTATCGTTGCTTGGTATATCTGGCTAATACTTTCTCGGGCGGAACAATGTTTTCTTGTAGGCCTAGCGCTTTGCTCTCGATGCCGAAGGCTATTCCCATAAGCTGAGTGAAGAACAGAATAGGTATATTGAAGTTAGTCTTGAACTTCCTGTTGACCACGCCCTGGTAGGCATCGAGATTCAGGTGGCAGAATGGGCATCCAGTGACGATGCAATCGGCGCCATTGCTTATAGCGTTGTCAAGAAGTTTATGTATCAGTCCTAAAGCGATATCTTGCTCGGATAGGATGAGGGAACCGCCGCAGCAGTGAGTTTTGAGCGGATAGGGCACAACTTGGGCTCCTAAGCTTTCTATCAGGCGGTCCATTGATTGAGGGTATTCCGGGTCATCAAAGCTGGGTCGTGGCCGCACTATCTGGCAGCCATAGTAAGGGGCCACTTTCAGCTCGCTGAGGTCTATCTTTACTTTTGATGCGATTTCGTCTCGGCTGATGTCATTGGCGAAGACGTCAAGGATGTGCCGCACCTTGATAGTTCCACGATACTCCAGGCCACCGGCGGCCAGAGCCTCGCTTATTTTAGACCTTATTTCTGGGTATTCTTGGAAGTGCTGGTTGGTCCTGTTCAGGATGAGATAGCAGTCGCTGCAAGCAGCCACTAAATCAAGCCCTCTTTTTTCAGCCAATGCTAGGTCGCGGGCGCAGCAACAAAAGGCAGATAGCTCGTCAACAACAGTGTAGGGTGTAGAACCGCAGCAATTCCAACCCTCAAGTTCGATTAGTTCCGTATCCAGAACCTTGGCAACGGCTTGGGCAGACATGTCGTAGGCGCGGCTGTCTTCGTACATGCAGCAGCCGGGGAAGTAACTGTAATATCTCATGATGTGCCTCCCAATGATTTACCCATGTCTCGAGTTTTTATGTTCGGCGTTTTGCCTGCAGTTTCAAATCTCGGCCTTTAAGATGTGCCTCCGATGTCTCAGCTGTGTCCAAAATAGCTCTAAACTGCCTCAGTGCCTCGGGCTTTAATTTCCTACGTCTAATAATCGGCATACGCCCATGCTTGAATAGAGAGAGCGCTACGGGGATGTTTTTCAGGGCGCCAAATGGGTTAACCTGGAGATAAAACCGGGTCATGCAACCGAACCGTGGGATATGCCCAGCAGCATAGACAGTATCGCTGAACACCTTGTACAGGGTTGGAGTGCGCGTTCGTGGACTGGCGATATGATGGCGCAAGGCTAGATGTTCTAGCGCATGCATGATATAGGTTGGCACGATTCCCCTGGGGCAGCGCACCGTGCACATATAGCAAGATAAACAAAGCCACATGGAGTTACTGGATAAGACTTCTTCCCGCATACCAGCCCGTGCCATGGCAATTAACTCACGAGGTGTATAGTCCATTTTATTGGCATTGGGGCATGATGCAGAGCAGGTACCGCATTGTATACACAGATTGATCTTCTCGCCGCCCGGCATAGCCGAGATTTCTTGGATAAAATCAGTAACGCCGTGCACTTTCGTCGCCATTCTACACCTGCCTTTGGCTAATTATAATTCTTTTCCAGTTCTATTGAAAGAGGAAAGGGCTGTTCTTGCCTTAACAGCCATCTCTTAGCTTGCTTTTCTTGCATAATCACACTCGCACGCCCGGCATTTTTCCTCTGCCTGCAGTCCTAATTTTGTTATGATTTTAGCTATGCTCCAAAGCATTAACGTTGCCGCTTATTTACCTCCAGAAAACTCCTTTTCACGTTTCTTCCGTGGCTGATGAATGATATGGTAGATGTTACCTGAGTTAATGTGCCAGATGAATGCTATGGGGAAGAGGATAATGGGTATTGCCAGGACTAACGCTGCAATGAATTCCCATTGCATTGCTTATGTATCCTTCCGGCTCAGGTTTTACTCAAGTTACAAGTCGTTCATGTATTAAATTAAATCGGAGGCAAGAGATTTGGAGCTTGGGTCATCTTTGCTGCTATAGTCAATTCTTGCTTTTGATTCTTAACTTATGATTTGTTTTTTCTCTTACCTCCGACGGTATATAAGGTTACTACATCTGCCCGTAAATCGACTTCCGTTATAATGCTCATTTTTATTTGTGCAGAACACCTGATAAAATAAACCACGGGCGAGCATTTATGCCTAGTCAGCGTGGTGGATGATCAGACAATTGTGTTTTATTGGTTATGAGCATCGGTCTGTTATAATCAACGTAGGGAGAAAGCGTATTTGAAAAAAATCAAGATTCTTATTGCTGATGACCACGCATTCGTGCGTGAGAGCACGCGCCGGATCCTGGAGCAGGAGCCGGATTTGGAAGTAGTTGCTGAGGCGGGCGATGGCGAGGAGGCAGTCAGGCTTGCTTCCGACTTAAAGCCAGATGTTGCCATAATTGATGTTGCAATGCCCAAACTAGATGGCATTGAAGCTACGCGACAGATAAAGGCTCTGTGTCCCCCTGTAGCAGTTTTGGTGCTCAGTGCTTATGACGATGATCAATTTGTCTTTGGTTTACTGGAAGCAGGGGCTGCTGGTTACCTGTTGAAGAGCGTTCGCGGTCACGAGATAGTTGATGCCATTCGAGCAGTAGATGCCGGAGAATCGGTACTGCATCCCTCGGTTGCCCGTAAAGTTCTGAACCGCTTTGCCAGTGTTTCCAGCAGGGCACAACGAAAGAAGCCGTTGGGACTGCTCACCGACCGAGAGATGGAGGTGATGAGGCTAGTGACAAAAGGTTTAAGCAACAAGGATATTGCTGATGGGCTTTGCTTGAGCGTACGCACGGTCCAAGGACACTTGGCAAATATCTTTAATAAGCTGCGGGTTAGTTCACGTACCGAAGCTGTAGTACATGCCTTAAAAGAAGGGTGGGTCACTCTCGATGACGTGTCCTGAGGATTGTGACCACGAGCAGTTGAGGTATGACGGTAGTGCAGCGATTGTCCTTTAGGGGATGGGTGAGGGTTGTTTTTAGGCCAGGCTTTTGGCTTCTCGTAGCGCTATTAGTGCTTATCACAATTCCCCACTACCGGGAAGTTGTAGCGCAGTCTTATTTATTCACCAACGTACTAGCCAATATAGGACTAAATAGGCACGCCTTTGAGAGGATTGCCTATCTGGTGCCCATCATTTGGGCCGGATTTCTATTCGGATGGAGAGGAGCTGTTGCCGTTTCGATTATCGCACTAGCATGCATGTTACCTCGGGCCATTTTCATATCGCCGTCACCTAAGGATGCCATCCTTGAAACGAGCGCTGTATTTATAGTGGGGAATCTCGTGGCATTCGGCTTTGAGTCGCTACGGCGGCAGCGTGAACACCGTGTACGGCTGGCGGCTCTCAACCACATCTCAAGCGTGATTTCTCAGTCGCTGGAGTTAGAGCAGATTCTGAACAGCAGCATTGACAGCATCATAGATGTGATGGATGTCGATGTTGTCCTGATATTTCTCATAGATGAGGAAGCTGGCGAACTTGCTCTTTATGCCCACAGAGGAGTTTCAGACTCGTTTGTCCAGAGTGTTGGCAGGCTTGAATTGGGGGAAGGCTTAAACGGGATGGTTGCTCAGACTGGGGAGCCAGCGTTTATAAAAGACGCCTCAAAAGACCCTAGGCTGACTAAAATGGCAGTGAAAGAAGAGGGTATACGGTCTCAAATCATCGTGCCCTTGAAGTCCAAGGGGAAGGTTATGGGGACTCTTTCTGTAGCAATGCGCCGCCACCGCCAATTTCGTCCAGACGAAGGGGATTTACTCGCTGCCATTGGCAATCAGATTGGTGTTGCCGTAGAAAATGCCCGCCTTTATGAACAGGAGCATAAAGTTGCTGAGCAATTGCGGGCATCTGAGGAAGGGTATCGGGAGCTATTTCAAAACGCTCATGATGCTATCTGGGTTCACGATATGGATGGGGATATTGTCTCGGCTAATGCTGCAGCCGCCAGGCTTACGGGATATGAAGTGGAGGAGCTATGCCGTATGAATGTTAAATCTTTCCTCTCCGGAGAAAGCTTGAACTTGGCTAAAGAGATCCGAGCGAAGCTGCTTCAAGGTGAGCCTGTCGCCCAACCCTACGAGCAGAAGTTAATCACAAAAGAAGGGGCTGAGGCTATTTTAAAGCTGACCACTAATGTGGTTGGGGTTGATGGAAAGCCCGTTGGCTTTCAGCACATTGCCAGGGATGTCACTCAGGAGAAGCGGATGCAGGAGAGCTTGCGCTTCTATTTAGGGCAAATCACCATGGCTCAAGAGGAGGAAAGAAAACGCATTGCCCTAGAGCTTCATGATGAGACCATTCAAGCTTTGGTTGTGCTGGCTCGCCAGTTGGATGACATTATCTCCGTCAGCAGCGACTTGTCTTTTGACAAGAGGCGCCTGCTAGACAATCTGCGGAAGCAGGTTAATGATATAATGGCAGATTTGAGGCGGTTGAGTCAGGATTTGCGTCCTCCAGCATTAGACCGTTTGGGCTTGATGCCAGCGCTAGAATGGCTAGCCTCTGATATTCAGAAGCGATCAGGAATAGATATGAAGATCAAGGCGCATGGTGTTAGCCGGCGATTCTCTCCTGAGGTAGAACTTGTACTTTTCCGCATTGCCCAGGAAGCATTGAGAAATGTTTGGAAGCATTCTCAGGCAACTGGTGCTGAGGTCACCGTGGAGTTTGGTGAAAGGAAAATTAGAATAACTGTTAAGGATGATGGTAAAGGGTTTGACTTTCCAGACGCAACTGGCGATTTGGTAAAGCAAGGTAGGCTGGGCTTGGCCGGGATGCAAGAGCGCATCCAGTTGGTGGGTGGCAGCCTGAGAATAGAGTCCAAGCCTGGCAAAGGCACGACAGTAGTAATTGAGGCGCCAGCATAATATAAACTCTGAGGGTGGGCAGACTAACCAGAAGTGCTTAGGCTGAAGGCTACTTAGGCACGGATGGGCGGATGAGCAGAACCGGTTGAGGGGCTCTTCCACAATTCTGGAAGCTCGCTTCCCAGCATACAGTGCTTAATTCCAGAGTGTCCGTGGGTGGAAATGATTATAAGGTCAATTTTGTTCTTATTGGCAAATTTAATAATCCCGTCTGCCTCACTACCGTGAGCAATAGCTGTAGAGGCCTCTATCTTTTGTGCTTTTAACTCTTTTGTATTGAGATCCAGGTAAACCTTCATGGGACGTTACAGCATGCCATTGTTTCTCCTTAGTTCTATGTGTGCCAAATTATAACCTGTATGGATTGCACTGGTAATGGCTTTTTCTAAGCTCGATTGTTTGAGCGAATATGCCTGTGCTAAAATTCAGTTAGGGCTAGTCCGGACCACCGTTAAGGTTGCGGCTAGCCCTATAGGTGTTACCCTTTTATGTCACCCTGAGCGACAGCGAAGGGTTTCTGGATTCTTGGCTCCGCTCGGAATGACAGATGGGAGTAAGGTGGTTGAACGCTAGCCCTATAGGTGTTTGGAAATGAATTTATCTCATCTTCTTTCTTTAATTGAACAGGTTCCTGGTTACCAGCAGCTAAAAGGCGAGCTGCTTGAGTCCCAAGAGAAGGACATCAAGCTGGTGGTATCCGACGCTGCCAAATCATTCATTATAGCCGCTCTCCACAAGGAGCTAAACTTGCCTGTTTTAGTGGTAGTTGCTCAGCCTGAAAATGCTAAGCGGCTCTATGACGAGCTCCAAGCCTGGTGTCCCAGTTCAGCTTTGCTTCAGTCTTTTCCCGAAACTGATTTCTTGGCTGGTGAATACTCTGCGTCTGATGCCATTGCGATAGCGGAAAGGCTGCGAACCCTTTCGGCCCTCACTCTTTGCCGTGACATAGCGGTAGATGGACGGAGTCCTTTAATAATAAGTTCTGCTTTAGCTGTGGTCAGTAGAACCATGCCTCGAGATGACTTCACTGCATCTTGTCGTGCCTTGAATGTTGAGATGAATATCGACCCGCTCCAACTTGTAGAGGAATGGCAGGCTATGGGGTATGAATTGGAAACCATTGTTGAAGTGCCGGGAACAATGAGTCGCCGAGGGGGCATTGTTGATGTTTTCTCTCCGGACAGCGAGTTCCCTGCCAGGATAGAGTTCGTGGGCAATCAGGTAGAAAGCATCAGGCTCTTCGACCCGAAGACACAGCGTTCATTGAAGTTAGTAACCTCAGTGACCATAGCTCCAGCCAAAGAAAGTCAACAGCATCTTAATGGTGACACTATCCTGGATTACCTGCCTGACGAGACGCTGCTAGTTACAGATGGCCTTGATGAGCTCAAAACCGTTATAGACAAACTAGACTGCGAGGCTGAAGAGTTTCGCCAGACGAAGGTAGAACATGGCGAACCGGCACCGGATTTGTCTATCTTGTCCTGGCTAGAATTTGAAACAAGGACAAAGAGAATCAAGCAACGTCTAACGTTGTGCTCGTGGAGTATCGATGACTCCGATAAGGCCCGTCTTCAATCCTTGCCTTTAGCCCCGGTGCCAAGTTATGGAGGCAGACTTGGGGCCTTTTCTGAAGGGTTGAGGGAAATGCTCAAGGAAAACCGCCGCATTGTCGTCGTCAGTCAGCAAATAAATCGGCTCGCTGAACTACTGCAGGAGCAGGATATCCCTGCTTGCCCGCTTTCGCAGATAGAGCAGGTGCCGCCTGTGAAATCAGTTACTTTAGTTCAAGGGTCACTGGCTGAGGGCTGGGCTATGAAGGACGTCTTCACTCTGTTTAGTGATAATGAGATCTTTGGCTTTGTCAAACAACGGCGTTTATTCAAAAAAAGACCAATACGCCATCACTGGTTTATTTCTGGATTGACGCCGGGCGATTACATAGTCCATATCGAGCACGGTATTGCTAAATTTGCCGGGCTGACCAAGATGCTTAATGATGGCGTTGAGCGGGAGTATCTTGTCCTAGAGTATGCTGCCGGTGATAGACTTTATGTGCCTACTGACCAAGTCGATTGTATCAGCCACTATGTTGGTGCCGGTGACCGGCCACCGACCTTGAGCCGGTTGGGAACCCAGGAATGGGCACGTACCAAGCAGCGAATCAAGGAATCTGTAGCTAACATCGCCCGTGAGCTTCTGAATCTCTATGCGGCGAGAGAGATAATTCCCGGCTTTGCTTTCTCTTCAGATAACCTCTGGCAGCAAGAACTAGAGTCCTCTTTTCCTTATATGGAAACCCCTGGCCAGTTGGAGGCTGTTTTAGCTGTCAAAAGCGATATGGAAAAGCCAAAACCGATGGACCGCCTCGTTTGCGGAGATGTAGGTTATGGTAAGACTGAGGTGGCTCTTCGGGCTGCCTTCAAGTCAGTGATGGACGGCAAGCAAGTAGCCTTGCTGGTACCGACGACGGTTCTGGCGCAGCAACACTCTACCAATTTTTGTGAGAGGCTCCAGGCTTTTCCGGTAAGAGTCGAGATGTTGAGCCGTTTCTGCACGGAAAAAGAACAGGCTAACATAATCGAGGGCTTGGCCGCAGGTGCGGTGGATATCTGCATCGGCACTCATCGCTTATTGCAGAAAGACGTCGTGTTTAAAGACTTGGGATTGATGATAATAGATGAGGAACAACGCTTTGGGGTGATACATAAGGAGCACTTCAAGAAGCTGAGGCGAGAGGTAGATACTCTCACTCTAAGTGCCACTCCCATTCCACGCACTCTTCACATGTCGCTAGCCGGGATTAGAGACATGAGCACAATTGAAACCCCGCCAGAAGAGCGTTTGCCCATCAAGACCTATGTTGGTGCTTACGACGAGAGGCCTATCCGTGAGGCGATACTGCGCGAGCTGGAGCGGAATGGCCAGGTATTTTTCGTCCATAATAGAGTCCATAGCATCGCTATGGTTGCCAACCGGCTAAGCAGTTTGGTCCCCGAGGGCAGAATATCCGTCGCCCATGGGCAAATGCCTGAAGAGGAGCTGGAAAGGGTGATGACGGATTTTGTTAATCACAAGAGCGATATTCTGGTTACTACCACCATTATCGAGTCCGGTCTTGATATGCCTAATGTCAATACCTTAATCGTTGACCAGGCGGACAAGTTAGGTTTAACGCAGCTTTATCAACTGCGGGGTCGTGTCGGGCGCGGCAGCAACAATGCCTACGCCTATTTCTTCTTCGACAGGGGCAAGCAACTGACTCTTGAAGCTCGGAAGCGCCTCAAAACTATCTCTGAAGCCACAGAGCTGGGTGCTGGATTTGCTGTTGCTATGAAAGACCTGGAGATTCGGGGGGCCGGCAATCTGCTGGGGGTGGAACAAAGCGGCTACATAGCTGCTGTGGGTTTTGACCTTTACTGCCGCCTGTTGGCTGAGGCAGTTGATGACTTAAAGCAGGGGCAGGCTGTAGAAAATGGGAGAAAGATACTCCAACCTCCAGTTCCTCCTATAGCTTTACCTTTGACCGCCTATATTCCGGAGGAATATGTCTTTGACCTGAGCACAAGGCTAAATTTCTATCAGCGATTGGCTGCGGCCAAACGAGCCCAAGAAATAGAAGGCATAGCTGTGGAACTCAGTGATAGGTTCGGACCTATGCCACAGGCGGTCAAGAATCTTCTCTATGTAGTGGAAATTAAACAGCTTGCTGCTGCGGCGATGGTGACATCTATTTCTACGGAAGATAGGCAAGTCGTTTTGCATTTCGATGGCACTAGAGAAATAAACAGGCTGTCTCTAACACAGGATTTTAAATACGGAATTAGGGTAGGCAGCAGCCGGATAAAACTTGACATAAAGCTCCTGGGTAATAATTGGCCGGAAGTACTCAAAAAGGTGCTTCAAAAAGCGGCTATAAGTACCTAACTACTTCGGCCAAACTCATCCTTGATGGCGCCGTCTATGTCCTGAGCTGTTTACTTGTCGCCCTGAGTCAAGGCTCTGGCACGCCGGGAGAGCCGGGGACGATTTCTAGGTTTATATACCATGCCCTTGTGGGTCAAATCCAATGCGGGCTACCAGTTTGGTAATTTTATTACCTTAGTTAGCTCCTAAGTCACTAGAGCATACTGACATTTACCACGATGTTCACATACCTTGCACTTTGCGGGCTTTGTTGTAGGCTTTGCTTCTCGTTGCCCCGTCCAGAATTCAAGAGCCCAATCTAGTTCACCTTCGGACTCGCTTAGATTGAACTCATTAACATAGGTTTTTGTGCTCCCTAACTTAACTATCGATTCTTGAGGATATTCAGTTACTCTCCGTATAACTAACCACGGGAGCTTTCGGCGCAATTCCTCATCATCACTCAGTTGGGGGGCGGCGAAAACGAGTGCATATTTTAGAGTTTGGGTATCAAAGCCCATTTCGTGTAGCAGATAGCAGTATGTCCTTGCTTGCACATGCATATCCCTGAAGGGAGCTTGCCTGCTGGTAAATTTATAATCAAAAAGACAAACTGGTACACCGTTTTCGAAAATCACTGCATCAGTCTTGCCGACTAGGATAACATTCCTTCGCTTCGCTATAAGCAGCATCTCACGTAGCATAGTAGGTTTGCCAGAAAAGATATCTTGCCACGCTTCTTCACGTTTGACCTTAATTGTATCTATCAGTAAAGATTCGTGAGCTTCACCACCTGCCCGCATTTGCTCAGTCTCAGCCCCGCCGAACTGCTGTGTTAATGCAACCTTTTGTTCGCAATAATATTGCTTCGAAAGGTCCGAGACTTTAACAAAGGGGGCATCAAACCTGAGTTTTTTTGACCCTGCTCTAAGACTTTCCTGAATCTCCTTGAGCAAGCTACGAAATCGGTCTAACTTCGCTCTCCAATCTTTGTCCAGAATCCTCGTCTGTTTTGCCCCGCCTTTTTCAAGCGATGCAAACAATTTAAATAACTCCGTTGTACCTTCTCTCATTACCTCGGATGCAAAGTTGTTCAAGTCTGTTGCTAGTTGCTCTGCAGAAACTGAGCCTAGAGTTTCTCCAAGGTAGTCTTTCATGTAAGGATTAAGCTGATAGGTTCGCTCATTTTCACTCAGCAATATAATACCGCTCTTTCTGAGCGAGTATACTCGCCTAGTAAGTCGGCTTTTTAACTCCGCTGGAGACAAGAGTCTTTTAGTGACTTCTCCGAAGGCTGCTGCAGGCAACTGCTGATTCAAAACCATATGGGCTAACTCACTATCCAAAATTCCCTGCATACTCTTCTCTCCTGAAAGTAGAGACACTATTATGAGCTTACTATACCAAGGGAGTCTTTCAGCGACATTAAGCTTTCTCATGACCTCCGTAGGAGTGTAAAGTCGTAAACATTCGTCGATAAGACTTTTCTTGCTTCCGGTAGTTTTACCTCCCTTTTCTTGGCAAAGCCTAGCGAGGGTAGCTTTTGTAAACCGCCTGTCTGCAAAGGTTGAAAATATTGTAAAAGTTGTCTCACTACTATGCATAGAATATAGCCATACACCAGATTTCGGAGTAATTATAGCATTGCTAAGTCTCTGGCTGAAAGCGCGACAGATACTATGAGACATATAAATTTAGCCCGTTGGCTTCAAATAAAAAACAAGGAACCGTTGTAAAGCCGGAATGAGTTGCTTCTTCTCAAACAGAAGTTCGGGAACTGTCAACAATGGCCCACCATCGTGGATAAAAGGTAAAACCAAGACCTTTGAGAAGACATTTGCCCTCGTCTATTGAATGAGGAAGTCTGACTCTCCACACAGGGGCTAAACGAGAAAGTTATACTTCGGTCTCTAGCAGGGTCTTCTTATGACAGCGACATCGGGCTGTCTGTCTGGCCTCTTCTATACTTATGGCTTGACGATCAACAATCTCCTCCCTTGTAAAGCCAGATTCAAAGCTGGGAGTGAACCTACCGAAGCTGCAAGCTGAAGTGACTTCCTAGCCTCTGGCAATAAATTCCGTCTATGCAATCCATTCTATCTATTCTATGTTCCTGGTTAATGATACAGGGAGCATGCTGATATAGCTCTGCCGATATCAGTCATTAACCACCCCCTGGGGTCACCCCCTCCTGGCTCGGCATTGACGCTTCCTTTTCATATCTGCTATTCTGCTTTGTAAATCGGGAGAGGAGGAACGAGATACAGGCATATTGTATGAAGTGTAAAACAAAGAGGGAAATGAGTAATCCCAAAGCCATTAAGATGAAGAATGGTAAGCCCGCAACACAGGGTGTCTGCCCGGTCTGCGGCACCAAGATGTTCCGCATCGGAAAAAGCTAAAAGTAGCCAGTCCTTTGCCCTTGCGTGAAGCAATAATGGCTCAGGGAACCTGGATACTGGAGAAATGCGCTAATGAGCGTTTTCCCTACCGCCTGCAGATTCTGAGACGAGATGAGCCTTGGATTGTCCTTCGCGTCCAGGACCGCTGGCCAGCAGCGGGAAGGCACATTTTCTGTTTGCGGGAAGACGAGCCGCCCTTGCCGGACGAGCTGGTTGAAGAGCTCGAGCGGGTGGATATTGTCGCTTTTCATGAGCGTGGCCGTCGGATCTCTGTAGTCCTTGACCATAAACGCTATAAGCGCTGTGATTTTCTCTTCCTGACTAAGTCCTATAAGGGCAGACCAGCGGAAAGTTACGAGCAGGTATTCTGGCTGACCCAACGGTCTATTGAGCAACATCGTCCCGCCTTCAAGCTGGTGTCTCGAGCTAAAGCGGCGGAGTATGTCGTCCGAATTCATAGCAATGAGCGCTATCTATAGCGTTTTCTTGGTGTGACAACGGACCGGGGCAATCTTCCATCTGGTGACTATGCCCTAATGGACGGTGACAGGATACTAGCCGTGGTGGAGCGTAAGACGCTGGAAAATTTGCTTGCTGACTTCGGGATGATGCCGGTGCTGCACCAAAGGTTGGCAGAGTTGGCTACATATGATAACCATGCTTTAGTAGTTGAGGCTTCTTATGCCGATTTCCTCAATCCTAAAAAAGTCCACCACTACACTGTTGCTTTCTGTGCTAGGGCTATTGCGGAGCTGTACGCCCTGCATTCCAATTTACGTATTCACTTCTGCGCTAACCGAAAAGTAGCCAACGAGTGGACGCGGCACTACTTTGCAGCGGTATGGAACCTAGGTGATCATCAGCAAGGGTAATTGCACTTACACGATGGAATGTGCATCCGAGGCCGGTACTTTTGGCTAGTCTTTAGCCGTTGTTGTATAATTAAAGAATAAATGAATGAGAGCCATTTTTTAAGGGGAGAAATGTATGTGGCTTCAAACTAGAATGTT
>Ga0315282_10001674_pt1 | contig 41577 bp, 35 predicted proteins | sample YL17G07_20_MG_FD_203693 | JGI IMG/M metagenome (GOLD analysis project Ga0315282, IMG submission 203693) | Sediment microbial communities from Yellowstone Lake, YNP, Wyoming, USA - YL17G07_20 | ecosystem: Environmental > Aquatic > Freshwater > Lake > Sediment | place: USA: Wyoming | collected...
AAGCTGATTGATGAAACAATAAAGGATATCGGACAAATGGTTAATCAGCCGGCTAAACCTGAGCCGGAACAGGAGACAAAAGCGGTTTCGCCTGCAGAGAAAAAAGAGCCGCAGGAATTAATGGAGCTGGAATTCAATCAGGCAAACCTTGAGGATGTCTTAAGGGTGATTGCAGAGACGAGCGGGCAGAATATTGTTTTAGATCCTATGTTAAAAGGAAAAAAAATAGACTTGCATCTAAAAAAGACTAACACAGACGAGGTCTTGGAATTACTTTATAATGCCTATGGTTTAGGTTCCTTAAACATTGGAAATATCCTTTTTGTCTCCACGCGGGAGAAAATAAAACAAGGAACTGCCAAGACCAAGATCGTTGAATTAAAGAATATAAATATTGATGATGCCAAGGCCCTGATTAGTAATATGGTTACTACAATAAATATGAGCAAAGAAACTAATACCCTGGTTTTAATCGGCGCTCCCGAAGATATTGAAAAGGCAGAGAAGATTTTAAAAGAGGTGGATGTGCCTCAACTGCAAGTGCTCTTGGAGGCAAAGATAATTGAAATCAATGATGATGCATTAAGAGAGATTGGTATAGATTATCCGGATTCTATAACTGTGGATTTTCAGGAAACTACCCGGATTACTACCCTTCCCACCACTGCCACTGCCGCAGCGGGATTTTTTCATATCTATAAGTTTGCCCGCAGCGCCGTGCAATTTGAAACCATACTTAAGATGTTGGAGCAGCAGGATAAGGCCAGGGTCTTATCCAACCCGCGCGTTACTACCATGAACAATAAAGAGGCAGAGATTTTTATCGGAGACAGGGTGCCTTATACGATTACCACTGTCACAGGAGGCGTGGCCTCCACTGAGGTGAGGTTTGTGGAGCCAGGTATTCGCCTAAAAATAACTCCTTCCATTGTGCAGGAGGATTTTGTGGTTATAAAAATTGAGCCAGAGGTAAGTTATATTTATAGTTGGCGCGGAACCGCTGACCAGTATCCTTGGGTAAAAGCCAGGCAAGCCACAGCTTATGTGCGGATAAAGAATGGCCAGCCTTTTGCCATGGGCGGTTTAATCAGCAAAGAGGATAAAAAGAATCTCTATAGCATTCCTTTCTTAGGAAGGATTCCTATTTTAGGGCACCTTTTTACTTACGAGAAGAAGACTGACAAAAATACGGATTTAATTATTACCGTTATCCCCACAATCCTCTCTGGGAAAAATTAGTTTTTCATCAAGAGAGACCCCATGTTAAAAAGAAAAGGTTTTAGTTTACCCGAGGTTTTAGTAAGTATTCTGATTATTGCCTTGGTGGCTGCTGCCAGTTACACGGCTTTTTTTGTTTTATCCGGTGCCAATGAGCAAAGTAGAAATAGATTGCAGGCCATTGCCTTAAGCCAGGCCGCCATAGAAGAAGTAAAGGCAATGGCAAAAAATAGTTTCGGCAATTTAAATGCTGTAATTTGGCCTGAAATTGCCCCGGAAAAACATCCGAGATTTACCCGTGTAATCCGCGTGACTGACCCTGCTAACAGCTACGGCATGTTTAAAAGGGCGGATATTACGGTTAACTGGGACGACCAAGGCCAGGCCAGGTTTTACCATACCTCTACTTTGCTTTCCCGGCCAGGCGGAGCTAACCTAGCAAATATTCACGGTAATGTTACCAATGACACAGGAGATCCTGTTTCTGGTGCACTTGTAACGCTTACTGGGCCAGGAGCCCCTCCTTCTTCTCCTGTAACGAAAAGTACCAATGCCAGCGGCTATTATACGTGCACAGATGCTGTAGGCAATCCTCAGCTTCAAGGAGGTAACTGGACTGTTACTGTTACTCATCCCAGCTATTTTACAAAGACTGAATTAGTGCAGAACCTCAGCCCTCCTGAGGACCGGACGTGTGATGTCCAGCTTATCCCAAAACCTGCTCCGGGTGCAATCACAGGAAGATTCGTAATTGATGGTACCACTACAGCCATCACTTCTCCTCGTATGATAAAAGCTTCTCTCTATCAAGGAGGAAGCTATAAAGAAGAGAAGAACAATTCTGCCGATAGTTTTACTTTCTCCATTGACTTTACGAATTCAAATCCACAGTATTTTACGGTGAATAGCCAAGATGCATATAAAGCAGGCTATTGTTGGCAGATGAGCGATTCCGAAGGTTGGGGCAAGAATTATAATTACCGCGGCTGGTCGTCCTCTGTAGTCAGAGCAGACAGCACGGTTATTTCCAGTAATCCTTGGAACGGAGGAGCTCCTCCTATAGATAGAGTTTGTGTAAACTCCGGACAAACCACGCCTCTGGGAGATATTCCTTTGATCCACGTTCCTACAGTAACTTTAACGGGTACAGTATACAATAATAGCGGCACCCAGACAATTAGCGGCGCAAGAGTTTATATAAAATGGTTTGATAACACTAACTGGGCAGCAGATTCGGATAGTAGTAATCCACCTCTTTATTCTCCCGCGGTTACTAATGAATTTGGAGTTTATACTATTGTTGTTCCCGCAGCTTATAAATTATTTCCTGACCAGCCAGCCAATTATATAAAGGCGCGGGCTTACGGACCTGTGCCCAATACTGCCTGCTGTAATGGCTCAACCAATGTCTGGAGCATAGCTGACCAGATTCCCGCTGGGGAGACAGATAATTGGGAAAGAGTTTTTTTAAATGACTCTGGAGGCACCCAAAACTTTAATCTGGCTCTGGTTACGCCTGTGCAATGCGGAAATGCCGAAGGTTATGTGAAAGATGAAAAAACAGGAAGCGCTCTTTCTGGTGTAACCGTAACAATTGCTGGTAATACGGCTACTACTTCTGGCGGCAATTATTCGTTTAACTGCGGCACTGGTAGTCCATATTTTAAGTTGCCTATAGATAATCACAATGTGCAGGCAGTAAAATCTGGATATTACACCTTTAAAAGCGTAGGAACAACAGATGTGTATGCCTCCCGGCCGCAAATACATATAGACCCAGGCCAAACCACTACTTATGAGAATATCCGGCTTTGGCCAGTAGGTAAAGGCACGCTTAAAGTAAAGGTAAGGCAGTCAGGTTCGGGGAACAATATTGAGGAAGCAAAAGTGGAAATAGACCATTATTCAGACGGTAGCTATAATCAGGCCGAAAATACAAATGCCCAGGGAGAATATCTTTTCACTGGCGCAAAGGCTGTGGTAGAAAGTTTGCCTCCCACAGGCATACCAGATGATTCCTATTATAAGCACAACGTGATTAAGAAACATACCATTAAAGTAAGTAAGCCCGGATATTATGATAAGACAGTAACGAGTATTGTAGTGAATACAGACCCTGTCCCCAATGCCGATGTGGTTGTTGACTTAGATCAAATACCTGGATTATAATTTATGAGAGGTGGTTTTACCCTCGTTGAATTAATCACGGTTTTAGTAATTATAGGCATAGGGATAGGTTTGTTTTATGCTGTGCTTTTTGTGAATTGGAACGCTTATGAAACGCACCTTACCTTAATTGACCTGCAGATGGAAGCAGATGCGATTATTGAGATGATTTCTTTTGACGGCAAATATGCGCGGCAGATAACCGTTTCCGGAAATGGGGAATCCGTGACTTTTCAATTTCCTGACCCCGCGGCAGAGCCGCCTATTACCTACAGCTTTATTATGCCCAACCAGCTGCAAAAAACGGTTTCCAGCAACACTGCGGTTATCTCAAGTTATGTCGTATTTGATGACTCATCTTTTCGGCCATTAGGCAACCTCCTGGAGGTAAATCTGGTATTAGCAGATGCAGTTTTTGGCAAGGAGGTGCGTTTAAGAGACACCACCCAGATTTTTCCCCGCAACCTACAATAGGAGAGAGCACTAAGTATTTATGAATAAAAAAGGTTTTATTTTACTGGCCAGCATATTTCTGGTTTTATTTTTGGGTATCTTCTTGGGTATTTCTCTGATGCGTGCAGACCTACAATTAAGGTCTATGGAGTATAGAAGGGCTTCACTCTATGCCTTTTATGCTGCTGAGGCGGGAATTGATGAAGCAGTGTTTGAGCTAAGAAAGAATCTGAATTGGAATGCAGGGTTTACCAATCAGTCTTTAGTCTGGCAGATGCCTGACCAGGTCTCGGAGACAGTGGGTGATTATACGGTGACCGTTGCCCAAGCACCACCTTTGATTGGAAGCGTTCCTTCAGTTTGGGTGCGTTCTGAAGGTAGAAATAATCCTGTAGGCTCGCAAGTTCAGATAACGCGCGTTATCTTTGCCAGGATAGCCCTGATGACGCCGGCGGATTTTTTTGCCTCTACTCCTGGAGACCTCAGATTATTTAGCAATATGAATATGACCGGCAGTGTCTACGGCAGAAAAATTATTTTTGATGTAGACTATTCCCGGACGGACAAGGACCGGTTTATTAGCGTAACTGGCAATGTGAATTATGATAATGTGCAGGGAGGATATACTTATTATCCTACGAGCCCTCCGTCTGGACAACCCGCTGTGCAGACCTATGTCAATGTGGGAGGCCTTACTCCTGTTGATCCGATTACGTATGTGGGTTTGGATTTAGCTACCTATAAAGATATTGCGCAAAACCAGGGCGGCAAATATATTCTTAATCCTGATGACGGTGACGCAGATACTTATGAGCATGCTTTTGAGTGCTGTAGCGGAGATATAAATTGGCAGAACCCAAATATAACTACGCATAATGGTCTTGTTTATATTGATGGAGATTTGCGTATCAAAGGGCATGTAACAGAATCAATCCACTTTATAGCCAGCGGAGACATCTATATTGATGATAATATAACGAGCGATCCTGATCCGGTAACCGGGCTTGAGCCGCAAATTGGATTATCCAGCGCCAGAGATGTTTTTATTAATAGCATCGCGCCGTCTAATCGCTTAGAAATAGACGCTTATATTATGGCTGACGGAGGCGTATTTACTGCTAAGGGAGGCGCAAATACCAAGCAGGACCTTATAGTTGAGGGAGTAGTTGTGGTGCGCGGCAGAGAAGGGGTAACTTCCAGCATCGCTCTGAATGTGTATAGAAACAGGATTTATATTTATGATGCGCAATTAAGAACCAGCATGAATATTCCTTATCTTACCCATCCCTATGTCAGGGTGTATAGTTGGAAGGAAGTAAAGCCAAGAGATCAATTTCCACCACCGTAATCTGTAATAACTAAATTTAATCTACAGAAAGGAGTGAAAAAAATGAGGCTATTTATTCTTGTTTTGGTTGTGATTTTGAACTTTGTAGGTTTCTGCCTTGCGCAAGAAAAAGGTTTATTAATTGATGATTTCGAAAAGGCTATTACTGGTGGTTCGGATGGGACGGTTGATTTTGGCGCAGGAGGAGGTTCATCAATTGAGGTAACTGCCGCGCAAGATATAAAACAATCAGGCAGGCAATCTCTAAAGGTAGTTTTTGATGCCTCACCCGGCGGATATATGTGGGTGGCGCGCGGTTTTAATTTAGATGCAAAAAATGCCGATTGGCTAATTAAACCCCAAGATATAGATTGGCAAAGATATAATGCTTTTTCTTTTTATATGTATGGAAATGATTCTAAGGCGCAGATTGCCTTTGATATAAAAGATAGCGGCAATGAGATATGGCGCTTTATGTTAGAGGATAATTTTAAAGGCTACAAGCAAATAGTTTGTCCATTTACTGAATTCTTTGCTCGCACTGATTGGCAGCCGGATAACGCGGATAAAAATGCCAATCTGGATTTCCCTATTGAAAACTTTCAGTTTGAACCCATGCCTCAAAGTAAAGGTGTGGTTTATTTTGATACCGTAGAATTAATTACAAAATAACGCAACCTTATCCCACCGCGTAGGTGGGAATAAGGTAAGGGAGGATTAAAATGGATTGGGGAATGAAAAATCGTTTAAGTCAGTTAATTCAGTCAGATGGCCGCTGTTTCTTTTTGCCTATTGACCATGGATATTTTCAGGGGCCGACTAGTTGTTTAGAAAAACCGGGTGAAACTATTAAGCCACTTTTACCTTATTGTGACGGACTTTTTGTGACTAGAGGAGTTTTACGCGCAGCAGTTGATCCAGCCAATACCAAACCCATTATCTTAAGAGTCTCAGGCGGGACAAGTATGGCGGGAAAGGATCTGGCTAATGAGACAATTACTACTTCAATTGAAGAAATAATTCGGCTGAATGCCTCTGCAGTGGGAATTTCAGTTTTTGTGGGTAGCGATTACGAGCACCAGACTCTTTTGAATTTGGCAAAATTAGTTAATGAATGCGAAAATTATGGTATCCCGGTTATGGCAGTGACTGCGGTAGGCCGTGAGATGGAGAAGCGCGATGCGCGGTATTTAGCTTTGGCCTGTCGCATTGCTGCAGAGTTAGGCGCGCGTATTGTAAAAACTTATTGGTGCGAAAAAGATTTTGAAAAAGTAGTTAATGGTTGTCCTGTTCCGGTAGTGATTGCTGGCGGCCCAAAATGCGAGACAGAGAAAGAGGTATTTGAATTTGTTTGTGATGGCATGCAAAAGGGAGCTATCGGCATAAATTTGGGAAGGAATGTCTGGCAAAATGCGCATCCTGTAGCTATGGCGGCTGCATTAAGGGCGATAATCCATGAGAAAGCAAATATAAAGAAGGCTTGCGAAATATTTAATGAGGTAAAAGCAAAATAAATATGCATGTCGCTATGTATTATAACAACCGGGATGTGCGCATAGAAGAAATACCAAAGCCTCAGATTGGGCCAGATGAATTGTTGGTAAAGGTAAAAGCCTCGGGAATCTGCGGTAGTGATGTGATGGAATGGTATCGGCTCAAGAAAGCGCCTTTGGTTTTAGGGCATGAAATCACCGGCGAGGTCGTCGAAGCAGGGGCCAATGTTAAAAAATACAAAGTTGGCAATAGAGTTTTTGTCTCGCACCATGTTCCCTGCAACAGCTGTCGTTATTGTCTAAGTGGCAATCATACGGTTTGCCAAACCCTACATACTACCAACTATTATCCCGGTGGTTTTGCCGAATATATCCGTGTGCCCAAGATAAATGTGGAACGCGGAGTATTCTTACTTCCCCAAGAATTATCCTTTGAAGAGGGCACTTTTATTGAACCTTTAGCCTGCGTAGTGCGCGGTCAGAGAATGGTAAATCTAAAAGCCAATCAGACTGTGATTATCTTAGGAGCAGGTATTTCTGGACTGTTACATCTTTTGGTAGCACAAAGCTTAGGAATAAAGCGTATAATTATCACAGATATAAACGAGTTTCGCCTGAAAATAGCTAAAGAATTAGAAGCTTCTACTGTACTTAATGCCAAAGAAGATATAGTTGAGCAGCTGGCTGACCAGGTTATTGTTTGCACCTCTAGCTTACCTGCTTTTCAACAGGCCTTAAAATGCGTTGACCGCGCAGGCACAATTTTATGTTTTGCGCCTACTGAGCCAGGAGTTAACTTGCCTATTCCGGTAAATGATTTCTGGCGCCTGAGTATTAAGATTATACATTCTTACGGCGGGAGCCCCCGGGATATTGAAGAGGCAATAGAATTGCTGCGAAGAAAAACCATCCCGGTAGAAAAAATAATTACCCACCGCTTAAGCCTTAAAGAGGCAGGTTTGGGCTTTCGTTTGGTTTCTGAAACCAGAGACTGCCTCAAGGTTATCCTTGTTCCCTAACCCCAATATTTACTAAGGCTTTTATTCCTGCTTAAAAGTTCCCTTGATAGCATAGGAAATTATATTAGATTCTTCGGCACATTGCCTCAGAATCAAGCAAAAGTTTCATTAATGAAACTTTTGCTTGACAGGCAAAAATTTCCTTGCCATAATATGAAAAAGTTTAAATAGTAAAATTTTACTATATTTCCCATTTTTACTATGAAAGTCGCCCCCCTTTTAGAGACACAGGCTAAAAAATATTCGGATAAACCCGCCTTTATTTTCAAAAATCAGGCCATAACCTTTCAACAGTTAAAAGATATTTCTTTTAGTCTGGCAAATAGTTTAATAAAATTAGGCATAAAAAAGGCTGATAAAGTTGCTATATACCTGCCTAATTGGCCAGAGTATATCTATAGCTATTTAGCCATCTGGTCAATTGGAGCAACTAGCGTGCCTTTGGATTTTATGTTGACTGAGGATGAGCTAGTCTCCTGTATAAGTCATTCTGATACAAAGATATTAATTACTAAATCTAAGGCTAATGTCTCTTTGGTAACGTTTAAAGAAAAGTGCCCTAATCTAAAAGAGATTATTCTCTGTCACGAAAAATTAGAACGATTTTTGTCATTTGAAGAACTTTTGGTAAAAGGTAAGAATAAACATCCAGGAATTGAGATTCAGGATAGAGATTATGCCATTATTTTTTATACCTCAGGAACTACAGGAAGGCCTAAAGGTGTGCTAGTAAATTATCTACAGTTAGGAGCTCCACCTAAGGCCATGGAGTTTTTTGTGGATTTGCGTGATAAGGATACCACAGTTTGTGCCTTGCCATTTTCGCATTTGGGGGGTTTGGTTTACCTTCTAAACAATATTGTTTACGGGCTTACTGTGATATTGATGGAGCGATTTATTCCCTTAGAGTTTTTAAAGAATGTAGAGAATTATAAAGCGACTTGTTTTTGGTTGATCCCTTCGATGTATTATGCAATTTTACAGTTAAAGGAATTTGAGGTTTATGATTTCTCGAGCCTACGTTGGATTGTGAGCTTTGGCGCATCCAGTTCTCCTGAGGCGCTGCGCAGGTTTCATCAGTATTGTCCAGGCGCACATCTTCTTAATGGTTGGGGCTTAACTGAGACCAATGCACCCACTACAGTTATTCCGATGGGCTCGACCAAAATTGAAAGCATAGGAAGACCTGCTCCCTGGATAGAGGTAAAGATATTTTCCGCCGAATCCGCCGTAGGCGGAGAAGGCGGATCCGCCTTCGGCGGAGATGAGACCGAGAAAGAAGTACCGCAAGGCCAAATAGGCGAAATTGTAGTGCGCAGTTGGGTAGTTACCGACGGTTATTATAAAGACCCTGAAGCTACAACCCAAGCTATACGTAATGGCTGGTTCCATACCGGAGATCTGGGAAGATTTGATGCTGATGGCGATCTTTATATCATAGGCAGGATTAAAGAAATGATTAAAGTCGCCGGAGAAATTGTCTTTGAGCCAGAAATAGAATCCGTTATCCATAAACATCCGGATGTTGCCGAGGTGGCAGTGATTGGCGTGCCCGATACTTTAAGGGGCGAAGTTCCCAAGGCAATTGTGACTTTAAAAGAAGGCTCTCGTTTATCCGAGCAAGGCCTGCGTTATTTCTTGCGCCAGCACCTCGCTCATTTTAAGATACCACATTATTTTGAGTTTAGAGAGTCTCTTCCCAAAACCAGCCCGGGAAAGATTGATAAAGAAAGATTAAGAAGCGAATAAAAAAGCGCCTGATCCCTTTTTGAGATGAAAAGATTTATTCAGTGGTTTAGTCACGGGTTAATCCGCTACCGTTACGGTTTTTTATGCCTGTGTCTTATTATCAGTTTATTTTTTGCCTGGCAAGTAAGAAATCTTTCCTTTAACACTAACCTCGGCGATTTTTATCCCTTAAAGCACCCATATCTTAAGATCCAAAATAGATTAAATGAGATCTTTGGGGGCCTAAATCAGGTCTCCATTGCGATTGAAGTCAAGGATAGCACAATCCTTAATCCGTTAACCTTAAGTAAGGTCTGGGAAATCACCAATCGGCTTTATCTGACAGAAGGTATTAATGCAGGCAGGGTTGTTTCCTTATCCGCAAGAAAGGTCAAATATGTTGAGGCAAACGCGGATGGTTTTGTTACAGAATGGATGATGCACGACCCTCCGAAAGCAATAGAAGAGATAGAAACCCTCAAGAAAAAAATTATGAAGAGCCCGATGGTCTATGGGCCGATTGTCGCCAAAGATTTTAAGGCAACCTTAATCCAGGCGGATTTTGAATCCAATGTTTCCTCCCGTAAGATTTTTGCGGTTTTACAGGCAATTAAATCAGAATTTGAAGACGCAAATCATGTAATCTACATTTCTGGCCAGCCGGTCCTTCAGGGTTGGCTGGATTTTTATCTGCCGCGGATGACCGGGCTTTTCATTATTACCTTACTCACCATAGCTTTAGTTTTATACAATGCTTTTAAATCTAAACGCGGAGTGCTTCTACCTTTATTATCCGCCTTCATGGCTACGCTCTGGGGATTAGGGATGACCGCCATCCTTGGCTATAAACTGACCCCCTCAACAGTCCTGGCGCCATTTCTGGTTTTCGCTTTAGGAGTAAGCCACTCTGTGCAATTCATCAAACTTTATTATGAGTATATGAGTAGACACAAGCGCAACTCTCAGGCCGCAGCGATTAAAATTACCCGTAACTTATTTGTGCCTGCTTTCACAGGTTTACTTACCGACGGGATAGCGCCGTTTACCTTATTTTTTGTTCCTTTGGGGATGGTGAAGAGCCTGGCTGTGGCTATTGGCTTTGGAATATTGAGCATATTTTTTAGCACGATTATTTTAGTCCCTAACCTGCTTTCCTTTATGAGGCCGCCGAAGCGCCTTGAGGTGCTCAAAGAAGAAAGGACCACGCTGACCAATAGAATATTAGCTTATTTTGCTCAGTTAGCCGTCAATAAGCGTTCGCGCTGGATAGTGATTGTGACCTTTTTTATCTTGACCTTTATGGCCTTCTTGGGGGCTAGCCGATTAGAAGTGGGTGATAAAAAACCCGGCACATCTTTACTTTACAGTGACAGCGAATATAACCAAGCGGAAAAATTTATTAGCGAAAAGTTTGCTACCTCCGACCCCTATTATATTTTTGTGGAGGGAAAACACCAGGACGCGATTTTAAGTAGTCAGGTGTTAAATGAGATGGATAGTCTACAGCGTTATTTAGAAAAAGAAGCAAGCGGGGTGGGTCGCACGCTTTCGCTAGTAGAATATATGAAAGGCATGAACATGGCGATGTTTGCAGGAAAACGTGAAGAATTTAGGATACCTAATAATGACCGCACGCTTGCGGAGTATATGTTTTTATATTCTTTAACCGGATTTCCTGGAGACTTTGACCCCGTAGTAAATCCTAATTATCAATACGCCAATATTAAAGTTGACCTCAGGGACCATCGGGCGGCAAGTATTAATGAAGCGCTAAAAAAGACGGAAGTTTGGATTAAAACCAATCATAAGACCAGAGATGCGGATTTTTTCTATGCCGGCGGCATCATCGGGATGTTGGCGGCAGTTAACCAGACAGTCAAGCCAATGTTGAGCCTTAACTCATTAGGAACGGCAGCATTGGTGCTATTGTGTCTGGTAGTCGCATACGGATGGGTTTTGGGTTCGGGAATTTTATTTTTACCTTTAATATTTAGGACTACGCTTCTATTGGGGATATTAGGAATTTTAAAAATCGGTCTCACTGCAGAGATAATTCCCGTGGTGGCTTTAGGTATCGGGTTTGGCGATGATTTTGGCATATATATTGTCTCGCGGGTTATCGATGAACTAAAGGAAGGGGGTGGTTCATTAAAAGAAGCGTTGATTGAAGCAATGTCTACGTCTGGCAAGGCAGTATTTTTTACGGGCCTAAGTTTGACGATTGGCATAGCCACGTGGATGTTTTCTCCGATTCTGATGCAGGCTAGATTAGGCGCGCTTTTAGGTTTTTTAATTTTCTTCAATGCTCTTGGAACATTGATTGTGTTACCTTCAATGATGATGACGATTAAGCCTAAATTTTTAAAAAGATAAAAAGGAGGTCAAGAAATGAAAAAGCTGGTTTTGTTTTTGACAGCCATAGCCTTCCTCTGGGGGTATTCCTGGGCTGCGGAATTGGAATATTTCCGGGTCTACAAACCTAAAGAAGGCATGACTGCAGATGAAGTTATGCAGGTTGAATATTTTGTCAAGTATACCAAATTTGCGCATGATGTCAGGATGGAGGGGAAGGCGTATTTTATTGACAAATCCGGCTCAGTCAGGGAGAAGGAAACTGCCAGGATGCGGATTACCTTGGGCAGAAAGTCCGACGATATAGCTTATAAGGATATCGTTATGTTTACCTCGCCGCAGGTAAAAGGCCTGGCTACGTTGTCTTGGACCTATCTGGACCCGAAAAGACAGCAGAATGTTTGGTTATGGGTTCCTTCTCTGAAAAAAATCCGCAAAATTTCTGCGGCTAATGCCGATGATTCTTTCATGGGCGCGGATTTCACTAACGAGGATATTCTAACCCGCCGCTTTGAAGACGAAACTTACACGTTCCTGCGCGATGAAAAATTCAAAGGCTATACCTGTGGGTTTGACAAAAAGACCTATTATCAGGATGCGCCTTGTTTTGTCATTGAGGCTAAACCCAAAAGGAGCCCTTGGTATTATTCTAAGCGGGTTCTCTGGGTAGATAAAAAGACAGGCGGCGGTATTTATGAGGAAAAATACGACCAATTAGGCCGCAAATTTATGACCCTGTTTAAGAGCTTTGTGATATACAACGTGAATGCTAAAGAATATCCTGCACAGGTTTTGCTTGAAGGCAAAGATTTACGCACCGGACACTCTACAGTAATTACTAATACTGATATCAAGTTTGACCAAGGCCTCTCCGAAGATTTATTTACGGAAAGAGCCCTGATGCAATCAAGGTGGTAAGAAAGGAGGTTATAAAAGTGAGAAAGTATCTTTTGGTTTTAATATTGTTTCTCTTAACTACTTTGGCTTATGCCGAAGACAAAGTTTCTTTTAGCGGTTCGCTTAAAAATGAGTCGTCTATAAGAATAAACAATTTAAACGGCGATTTAACCAAAGAGAAAAACATTGTGGAACTTGCCGGTCAGTATAAGATTAAAGACGATGAGTTGGTATTTTTCGGCAAGGTGAAATACTGGTATGATTTTGCGTATGGTGCCCGCCGCAAATTAGATATTGCCCAGTACTACTCTGAGCATATCCAGCGTGCGGATTGGTTGCGGGATTTATACTTGGATTATAACCGCGGCCCATGGTTTTTGCGGTTAGGCAAGCAACAGGTGGCCTGGGGCCAGGCAGACGGTATTACCATCTTGGACAGGGTTAACCCGGTGGATTTGAGCGAATACTGGCTGCCGGATATGCAGGATATCCGCATCCCGCTGTGGATGGCCAATATTAATTATTCACCAAAGTTAAATTCCAACTTACAATTTTTGTTTATTCCGGATTTTGAACAATCAACCTCTGCGCCCATTGGCGGGCCGTTCTGTACCTATTCTTACATTAGGTATGATAACTGGAAGAAAGCTCAAAGCAGTGTTAATGAGAATATTTATTTTCCGGGTAAACAGTTTAAGAATTCTACCTTTGGCTTACAGTGGTCCGATAGGGTAGGAGATTTAGATTATACCTTAAACTTCCTGAACGGTTATTACTATTCTGCGCGTAACACCACCATATGGCTAGGCGGAGCCAACTATAAGGTAGACCGTGCCTTCAAGCGCTATCGGTTGTATGGTGGTTCGTTTAATAAGAGTTTTACCAACCCTGGTCCAATGCAAGGTATAACTCTTAGAGGCGATTTTGCTCTTTATAATGACGAGCCTACTTATATCGGAGATCCTCTTATTGCTTCTGCGAAGAAGATTGATCGCTGGGATAACGTCTTTTGGTTAATCGGTGCAGACCGGTATGTATTCACCAAATGGCTGGTGAGTTTACAGTATGCTCAGTACATTCTTGAGCATGGTAAGGATAAAGACCCGACACTCACTCAGCGGCAGCAGTATCCTATGAATGCTTTTACCTACGGTTTTGCGGATCAGTTGGAAAATATCTTTAGTCTTAAAGTTTCTACCACCTTTATGAATGACCGTCTAAAGCCGGAGATTCTCTGGAGCTTTACCGACGACAACCAGGGTAGAGTTTCGCCCAAGATTAATTACGAGATCAAGGATAATTTGGTTCTGACTGTCGGAGTGCATTATTTCTATGGTAACCTGTTCGATTCCAACGGTCAGTATCGCGAGGAAAACCAGTTCTATGCAAATTTAAAATACACCTTCTAATTTAGGGACGTCTTTTGACCCAATCGCCTGCCTGCCGGCAGGCAGGGGGGACGCTCTTTCAGCTAATCGAAAGGGTGTCCCCTTTTGTTTTCTGTGGTATAATATCCTAACCCATTCCACCGCGTAGGTGGAATGGCGCAAAGAGGTGATGAATATGCAAAAAAAAGAGTGGCAAGGTTACTCCCTAATCTTAAAGGAACTTTTGGGGTTAGAATATAGCCCAGTAGCAGTCAGTTGTTTAAAAGGCGCTCCTGCCAAAGATACGGATAAAAAGATACGTATCTGCCGGGCTATTTTGGATGCCGGAAAAGGTGAAATTTTAGAGATAAATAAAACAAATAATGCCTGTTTCGGCGCCAGCTGGCATTTAGGGTTTCATCAAATTAAAGACCCAAAGATTACCGGGATGGTAAAAAAATTTGTTGTGGAGGGCGAGAAACTCTTTTGTTCGTATCAAGCCCTGGATAATTTAATTGCCGAGATGCAGGAACCGCCGGATAATTCAAATACTTATTTTGTGCTCGCTCCTTTGGAAAAGGCAGAATTTAAGCCGCAGTTAGTCATCTTTATGGTGGATGCCGAAGCTGCCTGCCGCCTACTTACTTTAGCCACCTTTATTGACGGAGTGATGCCTAAAATTAAAATCGGAGGGCCTACCTGCAGGATGAGCATAATCTATCCTTTAGTCACAGGAGAGCTAAATTTATCATTCTATGACTATACGGCAAGAAAAATGTGTAATCTGGAAAAAGATAAGTTAATAATTACAATCCCGTATAAAAAGATACCCCAGCTAATTGAGAGTATAGATAAATGCTCTGCGGGAAAAGCAAAAATAGAGTTTCCTGCGGAGTTTAGGGAATTCCTGCAAAAAAGATTAGGCCATGCATGAGAAAAGAAAGCATACTCAATTTAAATCTTAAAGAAATAGAGCAGATTTTAACCGCCTGGAATGAAAAGTCATTTCATGCTAGGCAGTTTTTTAGCTGGCTATACAAAAAAGGGGTTTCTGATTTTGCATCAATGAGCGATATCCCTTCCGGCTTAAGAGATAAGCTAAGAGAGGACTTTTATATTTTTACCATAAAGATTACCAAACATTTTTATTCCCGCGATGGAACGGAGAAATTTCTTTTTGAGTTAAATGATAGCAATCTTATTGAGGCAGTAAATATCCCTACGGAAAAAAGGGTTACGGGTTGTATTTCAACCCAAGTGGGCTGTAAATTTGCTTGCAGGTTTTGTGCAAGCGGCATATTGGGATTTAAAAGAAATTTAACCAGCGGCGAAATGATTGAAGAAACCCTGTATTTGGAAAATAAATCTAAAAACAAAAAACTTACTCATCTTGTATTTATGGGTATAGGCGAGCCCTTGGATAATTATGAAAATGTGCTTAAGGCAATCCGTATAATAAATTCCCCTGAAGGTCTCAATATCGGCGCCCGTAAAATCACCATATCTACTTGCGGAATAATCCCCGGGATTAAAAAGCTGGCCGAGGAAGGTTTACAAATTGAACTTTCCATTTCCCTGCATGCCGCGGATGATAAAACCAGGTCGGAAATTATGCCCATAAATAAAAAATATCCCATAAAAGAGTTAATTCAGGCCTGTATTGATTATATAAATAAAACAGACCGCCAGATTACCTTTGAGTATGTTTTAATTAAAAACTTAAATTCGGATTTGCAAAATGCACAAAAATTAAGTAAAATATTACGAGGCTTAAACTGTAAAGTCAATCTTATACCTTGTAATCCTATAAAAGAACTTAATATTGAACCGCCGAATAAATTAGAGATATTGTTTTTTAAGGATTATCTTCTTAAGCGCGGAATAAATGCCACATTAAGAAAGCCGCGCGGCCAGGACATCGAGGCGGCTTGCGGCCAACTCAGATTGAGATATGAATATAAATAGAGTACAGACTACAGAGTATAGAGCACAGAGAGGGATTTTTTTGCGTTTTTGCAGTGTTTTTATCTTTTGCGTTTTTGCGGTTACGGGTTGCGCAAAACGCGAGATTAAAAATATTGATTCAAAGGGCACAAACATTATCTGTTTCGGTGATAGTATTACATGGGGTTATGGAGCAGCTCCAGGCGAAGATTTTCCATCAGCGTTAGCTAAATTGATTGATATCCCGGTGATTAATGCCGGCATAGATGGAGACATAAGTTCTGAAGGAACAAAACGCTTGGAATCCGATGTATTAGATAGAAAACCGCTCTTAGTAATTATAGAATTTGGGGGGAATGATTTTTTAAGAAAGATTCCTAAAGAATTGACTCTGAATAATATTAAAGAAATGGTAGAGAAAATTCAGGCAAAAGGTGCAATGGTAGCTATTACGGATGTTAGTGCAGGGCCATTTCTTAAAGAATATCGTATTGCATTTCAAAAAATTGCCAAGGAAAAGGGTATAATATTTATTCCCGGTATTTTAAGCGAAATTGTTACCAATTCTCACCTGAAAAGTGACTTCATCCATCCTAATGCTGAAGGATATAAGCTGATTGCCCAGAAGGTTTATTTAGCTATAAAACCTTTTCTAAAGGGTTCTTTAAGTAAATAAACAAAGAAAAAATAAAAGGCAGACTATAATGAATATAGTCTGCCTTTTTAGTTTCTGGTGCCGGAGAAGGGACTTGAACCCCCATGAGGTCGCCCTCAATAGCTTTTGAGGCTACCGCGTCTGCCATTCCGCCACTCCGGCAAAAATCAATTGACGCACTCTATTTTATATTCTAAAATAGCAAAGGTCAACAGGAAATTATCTAAGGTCCTTTGGACACAGTCCTCAGGACCAAAAAATTTTTTATTGAGAAAAAATTTTTTGGGGCTGTAGCGCAGTTGGGAGCGCGTTTGACTGGCAGTCAAAAGGCCGAGGGTTCGACCCCCTCCAGCTCCACCAACCTTTTCATTAATGAAAAGGTTGGTGAGTGCCGAATTAATGTAATTCGGCCTCCACCATGATTGATAAGGCGGCGATGAGCCGCCTTTTTTATTGCCTTGACGCTCGCAAGCAGCTAGGGTATAATTTATGCATTATGTTACTCGGAGTGCATGTTTCTGGGGTGGATAAGATTTATGAAACCCTTGATGTGGCGCATGAGTTGGGCTGCAATACGATGCAGATATTTTCGCGCAGTCCCCAAAGATGGCGCACGGATTTTTTAGGCCCCAAAGATATCCAAGAGTTTATTCTCCGGCAGGGAAAGTTTAAAATCAGGCCGCTCTTTATACATATACCATATTTGATTAACCTTGCCTCACCAAATCCCAGGTTATACGAAGCTTCTATTGAGGCGTATATCGAAGATATTTTGGAGGCTCAGGTGATGAAAGCAGATTATATTGTTACGCACATGGGCAGCCACAAGGAAACCTCAGAAGAAGCTGGGATACAGAGATTGATTGAGGCCTTAAATAGAATTTTAGATAAGACAAAAAATACCAAAGTAGGCACACTTTTAGAAAATACCTCTGGCTCTGGTTCATGGCTGGGATACAAATTTAGCCATCAAAGACAAATTCTTCAAGGTCTAAAACAAAAGGAGCGCGTGGGACTTTGTTTTGATACTGCGCATGCTTATTTAGCCGGATACGATATATCTACAAAAGAAGGTCTTGAGGAAACCTTAGCTGAAATAGATAAATTAGTAGGGCTAAATTTGATTAAACTTATCCATCTAAATGACGCCAAAGGAAAATTAGGTTCACACTATGACCGGCATGACCATATAGGTAAAGGAAGTATCGGCATAGAAGGAATGAAAAATATTATTAATCATCCGAAGTTAAGAGATATTCCTTTTATCTTAGAGACGCCTAAAAGTAGCCAAGAGGATGATTTAATGAATCTAAAAATAGTGCGCAAGTTACGTAAGGATTAAAGCGATGTATCCTTTTAAAGAAATTGAAGAAAAATGGCAGAAAATTTGGCAAAAAGAAAAGATTTTTAGTGTTAAGCCTGATCTTAAAAAGAAGAAATATTACCTCTTGGAGATGTTTCCTTATCCGTCGGGAAAAATTCATATGGGCCATGTGAGAAATTACACCATTGGAGATGTAGCTGCGCGTTTTAAAATGATGCTTGGGTTTAATGTACTGCATCCTATGGGCTTTGATGCCTTTGGCCAACCTGCGGAAAATGCCGCTATCAAAAATAAAACCAAACCGGATATCTGGACGCATAAATGCATTGACTGGATGCGGGGGGAACTGAAGAAAATGGGTTTTTCTTATGACTGGAACAGGGAAATTTCCACCTGCGAAAGTGATTATTATAAATGGAATCAGTGGATATTTTTAAAGATGTTTGAACAGGGCCTGGCCTACAAAAAAGCAGCAGATGTAAACTGGTGTTCCTCCTGCGAAACCACCCTTGCCAATGAAGAGGTTATTAATGGTGGTTGCTGGAGATGCGATACAAAAGTAGAGCAAAAGGATTTAGAGCAGTGGTTTTTAAAGATTACTGAGTACAAAGAGCGACTTTTAGAGGATTTAAAACAGCTTAAACATTGGCCAGAGCGCGTTTTGGCCATGCAGAGTAACTGGATAGGAAAGAGCCAGGGAGTAGTGATATATTTCCGGCTCAAGGAGAGTGACAAAATAATTCCGGTTTTTACCACGCGGGTTGACACAATTTTTGGTGCCACTTATATTGTCTTAGCTCCCGAACATTCTAAAGCATTAGAAATTATCAAAGGTAGACCTCAAGAAAAAGAGGTTTTAAAATTTATTAATAAAGTTACTAAAGAAAGTAAGGTTATGCGTTCTTCTAGCGATATAAAAAAAGAAGGTGTTTTTACTGGTAGTTATGCCATAAATCCGGTGAATAATGAAGAGGTTCCCATCTGGGTGGCAGATTATGTCTTAATGGAATATGGGACGGGTGCAATTATGGCTGTGCCTACACATGACCAGAGGGATTTCTTATTTGCCAAAGAGCATAATTTGCCGATGAGAATTGTTATTAGAGAATCTGAGAACTTGAGGACTCAAGAACTAGGGCAAATGACTGAAGCTTATGAAGGAGATGGGATACAGGTGAATTCTGGTCAATTCAATGGCCTTTTTAATCAAGAAGCAAAAATAAAGATTGCCGAGTGGATGGAAAAAACTGACATTGGAAAAATTGAAACCCACTGGCGCTTGCGTGATTGGCTAATTTCTCGTCAGCGCTATTGGGGAACGCCTATACCAATCATATATTGTGCAAAATGCGGGACTGTGCCTGTGCCTTATGAAGATTTGCCGGTAGAGTTGCCTAAAGAGGCGCCTTTTACAGGAAAAGGCGGAAGTCCTTTAGGTAAAGTTAAGGAATTTGTAGAAACGAGTTGCCCTAAATGTAAGGCCAAAGCCCGTCGGGAAACCGATACCATGGCCACCTTTTTTGACTCTTCCTGGTATTTCTTAAGATTCTGTTCGCCGAAATTCGCAAAAGCGCCTTTTGACACACAGGAAGTAAAATATTGGATGACGGTTGACCAGTATATCGGTGGTATTGAGCATGCGATTTTACATTTGTTATACTCGCGCTTCTTCACAAAGTTTTTTAAAGATATTGGAATGTTGGATTTTTCCGCCAAAGGCGGATGCGCCTACGGCGCAGATGAGCCATTTAGTCGTCTCCTTACCCAGGGAATGGTTCTAAAAGATGGTGTAGTGATGTCTAAGTCACGTGGAAATATAGTTGATCCGGATTCTATTATTAAAAAATATGGAGCAGATACTTTAAGACTTTTTATTCTCTTTGCCTCACCGCCTGAGACAGAGTTAGAGTGGGATGATTGGGGAATCGAAGGTGCATTTAAATTTTTAAACCGTGTCTGGCGAATTCAGGAGAATTTAAAAGAAGAAGCGGACGCAAATATAATCCGGATTTTGCATAAGACGATAAAAAAAGTAACTGATGATTTTACGGATTTTAAATTTAATACTGCTATTGCCAGCCTCATGGAGCTGACCAATGCCATTTATCAGTTAGGTGCAGATAAAGAAGTTTATTCTAATCTGACAATTTTGCTCAGTCCTATTGTTCCGCATTTTACAGAAGAGCTCTGGCAGCGCTTGGGCAACAAGGAAAGTATTATAAAAACTGCCTGGCCAAAATATGACCCGAATATGCTCATTGAAGAAAGTATTACTATTGTCATTCAGGTAAATGGTAAAGTGCGCTCCAAAATAGATGTCCCTCCTGATATCTCTGAAGATAAACTTAAAGAGCTTGTACTTAGCGATGAAAAATTAAAACCCTGGATTCAAAATAAGCCCATCAAAAATTTTATAATCGTCCCCAAAAAACTCGTCAACCTCGTAATATAAAAATCCCTGTTAGATTTTGCCTCCTTCTACGTCAATTATAAGTGAAGGGGGGATTTTTTATGCTTAGTTTTACTCCAGATGAACGGAAAGTTATTTTATTTCTCATTACAGTTGCCTTGATTGGTTTAGGCATAAACTTTACTATAAAAATTAATTCTCCGATAAAGAAGTTTATAACTGTAGAGGCTAATATTGCAAAGCTCAATATTAATCAGGTAAACCTTGAAGATTTATTACAAAGCCAATGCGTCACTGCCAAACTTGCCAAAAAAATCATTGAATATCGAGATAGCCATGGCCGATTCAGCGATCTTGAAGAGTTAAAGGAAGTAAAAGGAATAGGTGATTATAGGTACGAGAAGTTAAAAGAATTATTTTTTGTAGAATGAAGCGGCCCTTAGTATCATTAACAATTGTTTTTTGCCTGGGAATATTGATTTCCAGTAAAATAAATATTAGACTTGCGCCAATTTATATCTCGTCCGTTATATTCTTAGCTCTTACTTCCATATCTTTAAAGAAGGGTTTACGCTCTGATATTTTCCTACTATGTTTGGTTTTTTCATTAGGCGCTTTATATTTAAAAAATTATCAAATCCTCTCCAACTGCCATATTGCTAAAATAATTGCCTATAAAAGTGATTCTGTTTCTCTGGTAGGCGTTATTGATAATGACCCTATTTATCAAGATAGGGGCGTATCTTTTATTCTCAGGGCAGAGAAATTAAAAGTGAATGAAGCGTGGCAGAAAACTTGTGGTAAAGTTTTAGTCAAGGTTCTTAAAAAGAATGATTTTGCCTATGGAGACAGGCTATTCTTGTTAGGCAAGTTGTATCGGCCATTTTCTTTCTCTAAAGGCGAATTCAATTATAAAGTTTACTTAAAACATCAAAATATCTACCTCATTCTTAGTATAAAAAAAGACGGTAGTATGGTTAAGCAGTTAGATAAAAATGTTGGCAATCCCTTAAAGTCATTTGCCTTCCGAATAAGGCACAAAATGAAAGCTGCAATTGTTAAGAATTTATCCCCTTTCTCGGCAGGTATATTGAATGCTATTATTTTAGGGGAGAGACAAAATTTATCTGCTCACACCAGAGATGTTTTGGTTTACTCAGGCACTGTTCACATAATTGCCATCTCAGGGTTGCATTTAGGTATAGTGGCTTTTATAATCTTATTAATCTTAAAAATAATAAAGATTCCTAGGAAACCGCGGTATATCCTTACAATATTACTCTTGATTGTTTACTGCATACTAACCGGTGCCAATACACCGGTAATACGCGCGACAATTATGGCGGCTACGTTACTTCTTGGCTATTTTCTTGAACGGGAGGTTAATATTTACAATTCTCTGTCACTTGCTGCCTTAATAATACTGATGGTTAATCCTTGGCAGCTTTTTGAAGTTAGTTTTCAGCTTTCGTTTCTAAGCGTAATATCCATTGTTTGGCTTTCACCTAAGATTAAATCTCTATTTCTGGAAAAGTTGAATAAGATACCCTGGATAGGCTTTTTAATTTCAATCTTTTCTGTATCATTCGCTGCTTGGCTCGGCCTCCTGCCTTTAATTGCCTATTACTTTAGAATTCTCTCACCCATTACCATACTGGCAAATATGATTATTGTTCCTTATATGACTATTATCGTAGCCTCGGGCTTTAGCTTGGCGCTGATTGGCATATTAATTCCTTGTTTAACCTCTATATTTGCGGCGAGTTGCGAGTTATCTATTTTGATGTTATTCAAGATTAATTCTTTATTAATATCTATTCCAGGAGCATATTTTAAATTGCCTTCTATATCTTTCTGTTACGTTCTGCTTTATTATACTTTACTAATAATAATTTTTAATTTCTCCAAGGTTTCCTTTAAACAGCCCTTCACAAAATACGATCAGGGATGTTGATTACACAGATTGAAAACAAGATTACACATATTTTTCCGTCGGGTTTTAATCTGTGTAATCTGCTTTTTAATCTTTTAATCAGAGATTGCTTTATCTTTAGATTTTTTCAGCAATCTCAAAGGTGCGGGGTTGACAAAACTCAATAGATGTGTTAAAGTTAGGCTATTATGAGAGGCAAGATTTTGATTTTCTCTTTATTGTTTTTTTGCGTGCTCGGCCAGAGGGCATATCCCTACTGGATCTGGACGCCTAAAACAGGAAAATGGGTAAATCCCAAAACCGCGGTCAAGCCTAATCCCAAAGAGCAATTTGATCTTGCCAAGTCTTTTTATGATGAGAAAAAATACGAGGATGCAAAGCGCGAATTTAGAAAACTGCTACGGCAGTATCCTAAATCCTTTGAGGCCTCAGAAAGCCAATATTACCTTGGACTTATAGAAGAGGCGCAAGGTAATTTATATGGGGCATATGAGGCATACCAGAAGGTCATTGATAAATATCCTTTTTCTGAGAGAATCCAAGAGATTATTGAGCGCGAATACAAAATTGGCGAGGCATTCATGGCGGGTGAAAAACGCAAAGCCATAGGAATAACACTACCTGTAGAAAATCCCGCTATAGAGATATTCTCTAAGGTTATTGAAAATTCTACTTATGGTCCTTTAGCTCCCAAGGCCCAGTATAAATTAGGCTTGGTCTTAAAGGGCCTGATGCGCTACTATGAGGCAGAAGAGGCATTCAATAAAGTGATTACCAATTATCCTAATAGTGAATGGGTAGAGGCGGCAAAGTTTCAGATTGCCTCTTGCCGGGCAGCAGTATCTAGAGGCCCAGATTATGATCAGGGCGCAGCAAAGGAGGCCAAGGAAAAGTTTGAGGATTTTGTGAAAGAGCATCCGGATGCGGTTCTTTCTCACGAAGCAGAGAAAAATATCGGCCGGTTAAAGGAAAAAGAGGCAGAGGCTAATTTTAATATAGGTCGTTTTTACGAAAAACAAAAGGCATATGAAGCAGCAAAGGTTTATTACAACGATATACTTAATAACTATCCTGATAGCGTATGGGCCGTAAAGGCGTTAGAAAGATTACAGATAATGGAGAAGAGAAAATGACAGACAGGGATTTAAAAAAGCAGATGCCACAGATTGTCTCCCTAACTACTATATGCTGCCTACTATCTACTGTTTTAACGGGTTGCGGTTACACTACCCGTTCCATGATCTCAAATGAATTTAGAACCATATATGTGGTGCCTTTTATGAATAAAATAGATATTACCCAAGAGACAGACGTGGCTAGTAAATACAGGATTTACCGGCCTATGTTAGAATCCGATATTACCAAGTATGTAACCAACAAATTTCTCTCAGATGGGAATTTAAAACCTGTAAAGGGAGAATCCGCAGATTTAATTTTAAAAGGCGAGGTTACCGAATTTCGTAAAGACCCTTTAAGATACAATGATAGCGATGAGGTAACAGAGTACCGGATTAATTTAGTGGTTAATATCGGCCTCTGGAATAGAAAAGAAAATAAATTAGTTTGGGAAGAAAAACAATTCATAGGAGATACCACCTATTTTACTAGTTTTGCTTCAGGAGGAGATGTAACCAAAAAGACTGATGATACAGCTATTAGTGATGCCTTAGACGATTTAGCGCGCAGGATTGTGGAGCGAACAGTTGAGCAGTGGTAGCTTTAAGATGCTCTACCTACTCATTGGCCAAGACGTCCTTTCCAAAGATATACAAATCAGAAGACTAAAACAAGAGTTTCTCGCCAAAGGCTTTGAGCAATTTAACCTTGATATACTTTACGCTAAGGAATTAACTCTCAAAGAACTACAAGAAAGATTGTTATGCCTTCCTGTAAAAAGCCCTAATAGGCTCATAGTTATAAAAGAGGCACAAAACTTAAAAGAGGAGGTCAAAGAATTTATCCTGAAATTTGTAGCAAAACCCAATAAGCAACTAATTCTCGTATTAGATATAACCCTGCGCAATAGACAGGATGAATTCATAAATCGTATATATAAATATGCAAAAGTCCTTCATTTTAAGGAAATAGTGCCACCCGATACATTTACCTTAAGCCGAGAGATAAATCTTAAAAAGCCAGATTATGCCCTGCGCATTTTAAATCAGCTATTAAAAAATGGAGAAAAACCAGAGAGGATTTTAGGAGGATTAAGGTATAGTTGGGAAAGAGATAACTTATCTTTCTTAGAGAGGAGAAAAAGGCTGAGGGTCCTGCTTAATTGTGATATTGATATAAAAACAGGAAAGCTCAAAGCCCCTTTTGCTTTAGAAAAGCTTATAGTCAATCTATGTGTGCTTTCCTAGCGCTTTCATCAAGCGGGATTTTTTTCGGTCGGCTGCATTAGGATGAATAATTCTTTTTTTTGCTGCCTTATCCAGTTGAGAAAAAACCTTACCAATAAGAGCTTTGGCTTCATCAATATTTTTTGCTGATAATAACGCCTGAAATTTTTTTATTGTCTTTTTAAGTTGTTGCTTTATTTTCAGATTGCGCAGGTGCCTTTTTTTATCTTGTCGGGTTTTTTTTAAAGAGGTTCGACGTCTTGGCATATTTTTCTCCTTAGGTTCATTTACTGCTGTTTGTAACGGTTTCACTTATAACATAATTAAGAAACGATGTCAACAGACAAATCTCATCATCCACATTTACATCGGGCCCTGGCTAAATCTGCCAGCATAATTAGCTTGGCTACCCTATGTTCGCGTATCTTAGGATTTTTGCGCGATATAGTTATTGCCAGATTATTCGGCGTTTATATTTATGCCCAGGCATTTGTCATTGCCTTTAAAATTCCTAATTTATTCCGTGATTTCGTAGGCGAAGGCGCGGCCAATGCCGCCTTTGTGCCTGTCTTTAGCGAATATACAGTAAAACATTCGAAAGAAGAATTCTGGGAGTTGGCAAATGTGGTTTTGAACCTGCTCCTGGTAGCCGTAACGGCAATCACCATTTTAGGAGTTATTTTTGCGCCGCTGATTGTGCGGCTGATTGCGCCGGGATTTATGGCTGATGCGGGAAAACTGGCCACCACCATCAGATTAACCCGGCTTATCTTTCCTTATCTTCTCTTAATCGGCTTAGCGGCGTATTGTATGGGGGTATTAAATTCCTTAAGGCATTTTTCTGTGCCGGCTTTTGCCCCCTGCCTTTTGAATATCTCTATAATTATATTTGCGCTTATTTTTGGAGAAGGAATAAAGGGTTTGGCCTTGGGAGTTTTAGTAGGCGGAGCATTACAGTTAGCAGCGCAAATCCCGGTTCTTTATAAAAAAGGTTTTAGATTAAGGTTCTCCAGGCACCTTAACCATCCTGCTGCGCGCGCTATTGGTAAACTTATGTTACCGCGGGTTATCAGCTCATCAATTTATCAGTTAAATAACTTTGTAGATTCTATATTTGGTTCTTTGGCCTGGATTGTAGGTGAAGGAGGAGTGGCAGTGCTGTATTTTTCCTACAGATTAATCCAATTTCCTTTAGGGATTTTTAGTAATGCGCTCTCCCAGGTAATATTGCCTACATTTTCCACGCAAGCCTTAGAGGATAATTACGATAAATTGAAACTCACGCTTTCTTGGGGCCTGCGCTCTTTGTTCTTTGTAATGCTGCCAGCTTCAGTAGGGTTTATGGTTTTGGCTAAACCTATAGTCTTAACTCTTTTTGGAGGCGGAAGATTTGATTCCTATTCCGTAGGTCTCACCGCCAATGCATTATTCTTCTATAGTATCGGTTTATTTGCTTATGGCGCAACCAAAGTCCTACAGTCCTGTTTTTTTGCGCTTAAAGACACAGTAACTCCCATGAAAATCTCATTCCTTGCCTTAGTAACAAATATCATTCTAAATTCTATATTCATGTTTCCCTTTAAAATCAGCGGAATTGCCTTGGCTACTTCTATATCTGGGATAAATTCTTTTTTGTTCCTCTTTTTTATTTTAAGAAAGAGGGTAGGTGATTTTAAGGTAAAAGAAATTTTTATTTCTTTTCTGCGCATACTTGCGGCAAGTGTTTGTATGGGGGTTGTCTGTTATTTCCTTTCTTCAAAGAATACCATCTTGGGCAGTTCAGTTTTGAATAGATACCTTAATTTAGGTCTTACGCTTATATTAGGAATTTTATCTTATATTCTTTTCTGTTTTGTCTTTAGGGTCTATGAGATGCAGGAGTTGTGGCAGTGGATATTAAAGAAAAAATAAAGCAGATGCCAGATACGCCGGGAGTTTATCTGATGAAAGATAAGGCCGGTAAGGTTATTTATATCGGCAAGGCCAAATCCTTAAAGAAACGCCTAAGTTTTTATTTGGCAAGAGATCTTTCTACCAAGACGGTTGCCCTTATGTCAAATGTCTATGATATCAAATACAGGGTTTGTCAGAATGAAGGCCTGGCTATGTTGCTTGAAGCAGGCCTGATTCATAAATATAAACCTAAATACAATGTGTCGTTGCGTGATGATAAGAGTTTTCCTTTTGTCAAAGTTACTAACGAAGAATTTCCGGCGATTTATATTACTCGCAAGAAAGAAAAAGATAGAGCGTTTTATTTCGGTCCTTATCCGAATGTCAAATTACTTAAGCGGGCCTTAAAAATTATCCGTCGCTGGTTTTCTTATCGTTCTTGTAAAAAACTTGCCAAAAAGCCATGTATCTATTATCGCATTAGTCTTTGTCTTGCTCCTTGTATGGAGAAAATCAACAAAGAACAATATGCCAAAATTATTGAGAATATCTGTTTAATTTTAAAAGGCCGTACAAAAGAGCTGATTAAGAAATTATTCCAAGAGATGGAGATAAAATCTAAGGAGCAAGAATTCGAAGAAGCAGCAAAAATCAGAGATCAAATTAATGCCTTAAGCCTCTTAACCCAAAGTCAAACTGTTGTAGGTAGCGTAGATGAATTAGGGGACTTAAGAAATCTACTAAAATTAGATAGATTGCCCTCCAGGATTGAGGCATTCGATATATCCAATATAACCGGTAAACAAGCTTGTGGTGCAATGGTTAGTTTCTTTGGTGGTGTGCCTGATAAAAATAATTACCGCAGATTTGGTATCAAAACCGTTTCAACAATAGATGATTATAAAATGTTAAGTGAAGTAATCCACAGGCGTTATACAAGAGTTATTGAAGAAAAATTACCCTTGCCAAATTTAATTCTCATTGATGGAGGCAGGTCTCATCTTCTGACAGCAGAAAGGGAACTGAAGAGCTTAGGATTAAAGATATCCTTAGTAGGTATTGCTAAAGAAAAGGAGAATATATATATTAAGGATAAGTCAGTGCCGATTAAGCTTAATTCTGATACGCCGGCACTAAATCTTATGCGCAGAATTCGTGATGAGGCGCATCGGTTTGCGATTAAATATCATCATGTATTAAGAAGAAAAAAGATAATCGGTAGATAATGTTAGCCAGTGAGCCGGTGAGCCAGTTAGCCGGTTTAACCGGCAAACCGGCAAACCGGCAAACAGAGATATGATACCTTTCGCAAAAAAAGTCTATAGAGTTGTCTTAAGCATTCCTTTGGGCCAAGTACGCACTTATAAATGGGTAGCTAAAAAGGCAGGTCATCCCAAAGCATATCGAGCAGTAGGTTCAATATTAAAAAAGAATCCTTGTCCCTTAATCATTCCTTGTCATCGCGTGGTAGCCGGCAATAATAAATTGGGCGGCTATGCTTGGGGTAAAAAGAATAAAGAGGCAATCTTAAATTTGGAGAGACAGATAAAAAAGTTAGTGCTATAATATTAACATATGCGGAGGTGCTTTATGGATATTAAAGAATTAATAAAAATTATGATTGAGCGTGATGCCTCAGATTTATTTTTCCGAGCAGGTGCCTCTCCTTCCTTGAGGATAGACGGAAAGGTAACGGCCGTGGATGAGAAGAAAGTGACTTTAGATGACATAATACAGGCTACTGAAGTATTAATGACAAACAAACAAAAAGAAATTTTTAAGAGTAATTTAGATATAGATTTTGGTTTGTATTTAAAAGAATTAAACCGTAGGCTTCGTGTAAGTATATTTACACAGCGGAACTGGCCTTCTATCGTTATCAGAAATGTGCGCAGCCACGTAGCAACCTTTGAAGAGCTTAATCTGCCAGCTGCAATATTAAAGAAATTAAGTATGGAAAGAAGAGGTTTGGTGCTTTTAACCGGAAGTATGGGTAGCGGAAAATCCACGACCATTGCCAGTATGATTGAGTATATTAATAATAATGCCAACAAACACATCTTGACTATAGAGGAGCCCATTGAATTTACCTTTGAAGATAAAAATTCTATTATCAATCAGAGAGAATTGGGTATTGATGTTTCATCGTATGCTACAGCTCTACGCGCCTTCGCTTTACAGAGCCCAGATGTAATATTTATCGGTAACATTCGGGATTGCGAAACCATGTCTGCGGCGATAACTGCAGCAGAAACAGGCATATTAGTTTTAAGCACTCTGCATACTATAAATGCCAGTCAAAGCGTGGAAAGGATTGTAAATTTTTTCCCACCCCATCAACATCAACAGATTAGAACTCAGCTATCTTATTTATTAAAAGGCGTAATTTCCTTAAGATTAGTACCTTATAAAGACAAAGCCGGCAGAATTCCTGCTTATGAGGTTATGCTGCTTACTCCTACCTTAAGCCGGCTGATTAGAGAAGGTAAAGTTTGGGAGATGTCTCAATTCATCGAGGAGGGTGAGGTGTTTGGTATGCAATCTTTCGCTCAATCCCTGGTAAAATTAGTGCGGGAGGCAAAGGTTAGCGAAGAAGATGCAGTGAGCTTTGCGGACAATAGAGATGAATTTATTTTAGCTTTAAGAGGAATAAAGAAGGCATAGAAAGGAGCAAAATATGTTAGAGGAAATAAAATCTAAACTTTTATCAATACAGACCCGCCTTGAAAATTTAAGAGGTTATCTTTGACGTAGGTAATAAAAAGAAACAGATTGATGTTCTTTCCTTACGGATGTCAAGTGCCGGCTTCTGGGATGATACAGAAAATTCTACCAGAGTAGTAAAGGAACTAAAGGATCTAAAATCAATTATTGAACCCTGGGAGATGGCCTCCAAAAAATATCAAGAATTGCAAGAACTCACTGATATCCTTAAACCCGATGACAAAGAGATGATTTCTGATTTAACAAAGAATCTCCAAGTCCTCTTAGGGGAAGTGGATAGATTGGAATTTAGGACTCTTTTAGGAGGAGAGCTTGATAAGAATAATGCTATTTTAAGCATTAATGCTGGTGCAGGTGGAACAGAATCTTGTGATTGGGTGGGGATGCTCCTACGTATGTATACCCGCTTTGCAGAAAGTCATGGTTATAATGTAAAAACTTTAGATACACTCTTTGGCGAAGAGGCAGGAATAAAAAATGTTACTATTTTAATTGAAGGAGAATATGCCTATGGGTATCTTAAGGCAGAGCGGGGTGTGCATAGGCTTGTGCGTATATCGCCATTTGATGCAAATAAACGCAGGCATACCTCTTTTGCTTCCGTAGATGTGATTCCGGAAGTCAAGGAAGATATAGATATAAAATTAAACGATAAGGATTTGCGTATTGAGGTGTATCGTTCAAAAGGCGCAGGTGGCCAAAGCGTAAATACAACGGATTCAGCAGTAAGGATTACGCATATACCTACGGCGCTGGTGGCACAATGCCAAAACGAGCGTTCGCAATATCAAAATAAACAAACTGCCTTAAAAGTTTTAAAGGCAAGACTCCACGAATTAGAAAGAGAAAAGAAAGAAAAGGAGCTACTAAAACGCTATGGGCAGGAAAAGAAAAAGATTGAATGGGGCAGTCAAATCCGCTCTTATGTAATGCATCCTTACAATATGGTAAAAGACCACCGCACAGATTACCAAACCGGCGATGTGCATAAGGTTATGGATGGCGGGATTGATGAGTTTATTGAGGCGTATCTGAAAAGCCGGGTTAGATAAGTTTTGTTAGCCAGTTAGCCAGTTAACCAGTTAATCAGTTTCAACAGGCTAACAGGCAAACTGGTAAACAGGCAAACAAAAGATGTTAGGTTTTATTAAAAGACAAATCTTAAATCAAAAGCAAAATCTCATCAGAAGAAAATATCCGAATGTCAATATTATTTTACATCCGGATATGCCTACGCCATCAATAAATAAGATGGTGGATTTGGCTAAGATTGTTTTTATGGTAAATTCCTTTGAGCCTAAGATTAGTGGGCTTTCTGATTTGGAATTGAGGAAAAAGGCAGAGGAGTTTAGGGAGTACATTCAGAATAAAAACAAAGAACTTGCGCAGGAATTACAGGAATTAAGAGAGGCGATAGATTCTGTAGCTATGCCTGAAGAGAAAGGGAAACTAAAGGAAAAATTAAAATTAACTCAGAATAAAATTTTTGCAGAGATATTACCCGAGGCCTTTGCGGTAGTAAGAGAGGCAGCAAAACGCACTATTGGCCTTCGGCACTTTGATGCGCAAATAGCCGGTGGCATGGTATTACATGAAGGAAAAATTGCAGAAATGGCAACCGGCGAAGGTAAGACATTAGTTGCCACCCTGCCTGCATATCTAAATGCCTTAAAAGGTTGCGGTGTGCATATTATTACAGTTAATGATTATCTGGCGCGTCGAGACCGCGAATGGATGGGCCCGATTTATGAATTTTTAGGCCTGAGCGTGGGAGTTATACAGCATGAGATGTCTGATGAAGAAAGAAAGCTTGCTTATGCCTGCGATATTACTTATGGAACAAACAATGAATTTGGTTTTGATTATCTGCGCGATAATATGAAATATAGTTTAGAAGATCTAGTGCAAAGGCCTTTTTATTATGCGATTGTGGATGAGGTTGATTCTATATTAATTGATGAGGCGCGCACACCCTTGATTATTTCAGGGCCAACTGAAGAGTCAACAGAGAAATACTACACTGCCAGGGGTATTGCGGACCAGCTAAAAGGAAGGCGCACTACCGAGAAAGATGAGATAGATGCCAAATATAAAGGAGTTGATTTATCTGCAGGTTTTGATTATCTGGCGGATGAAAAGGCAAAGACTATTTCTCTGACAAAAGAGGGGGAGGCAAAAGCTGAGCGTATTTGGGGGATAGAATCTTTTTATAATCCTGAAAACCCAGAGAATGAAAAATGTCTAGCTCTTACTTTAGCATCCTTGCGCGCCAAGGAATTCTTCCAGCGTGATATTGATTATGTCTTAAAAGAAGGCGAAGTAATAATTGTGGATGAATTTACCGGCCGCATGATGCCAGGTAGACGCTGGTCAGATGGGTTGCATCAGGCAGTAGAGGCAAAAGAGGGCTTAAAGATTGAGCGCGAGAATCAGACTTTAGCTACCATTACATTTCAAAATTACTTTCGTATGTATGAAAAATTAGCTGGCATGACCGGAACTGCTTTTACTGAAGGCCCAGAATTTAAGAACATATATCAGTTAGATGTCGTAGTTATTCCTACCAATAGGTCTCTTATTCGCACAAATTATTCCGACCGGATTTATAAGACAGAAAAAGAAAAATTTAATGCCGTAGTGGAGGAGATAGTTGAGCTTTATAATCTGGGAAGGCCTATTTTAGTCGGCACTATCTCTATAAATAAATCTGAGCGGTTTTCTGAAATGTTAAAGAGGCGTGGCATACCACATCAAGTACTTAATGCCAAATATCATGAGATGGAGGCGCAAATTGTAGCTCAGGCAGGTAGATATAAAGCTATAACTATTGCTACTAATATGGCTGGACGGGGAACCGATATTTTATTAGGCGGAAATCCTGAATTTATGGCAAAGAGCTTGATTAAAGGAAAATCAACCCCCGATGAACCTAACCTTCAAGAAAAGTATAGAGGATTATTAGATAAATATAGAAAAGAAAGCGAAGAAGAACATAAGAAAGTAGTTAAGCTGGGAGGCCTGCATGTTTTAGGCACAGAACGTCATGAGGCGCGGCGTATTGATAATCAGTTACGCGGGAGAAGCGGCCGTCAAGGAGACCCGGGCTCATCCAGATTTTATGTATCATTAGAGGATGAGCTGATGCGTTTATTTGGCTCTGACCGCATTGCCGGCCTAATGGATAAATTGGGTTTAGAGGAGGGCCAGGTAATAGAGCATCCCTGGGTTACTGGCTCAATTGAGATCGCGCAAAGAAGAGTAGAACAGCATAATTTTGAAATTAGAAAGCAGCTTTTAGAATTTGATAATGTAATGAATAAACAAAGAGAAATAATCTACGGCCAGCGCCACCAGATACTAAAGGGCGTTTCCTTAAAAGAAAATATTCAAGAGATACTCTCAAAAATAATTGATGAAATTATTTTCACTTATTTTCCCGATAATCTTAGCCAAGAGCCTGATATTGCAGGCTTAGTTAGTGTCCTAAAATTAAAATTCGGCGCAGAGCTAAAGAGCGTTAAAATAGGAGACTCAGCAAAAGCTAACCTAAAAGAGGAAATAACCCATAGTATTAGAATTACCTATGAAGAAAAAGAAAAATCAATTGGGCCTGATTTAATGCGGCACTTAGAACGCATGGTATTTTTACAGATAATTGATAGTAAATGGAAGGATCATTTGTATGTCATGGATAATTTAAGAGAAGGTATAGGCCTGCGTGCATATGGACAACGCGATCCTTTAGTAGAATATAAATGCGAGGCCTTTGATATGTTCAGCCAGATGATTGCCTCTATTGAAGAAGAGGCAGTGGAGAATATATTTAAATTGCAACCTGCCAGGCCTGAAAGAATTAGAGGGGTTTTCAGTTCTATTTCACAAGAACTTTTGCATCCTGAAGTTTCTCGATTCCAAGGGCCTCCAGAAGAACCTATAGCTGAACAGTCGAGTCAATTAGCTCCTTCCCAACCCGTCTCAAGACCCGCTACTGTAACAAGAACCCATCCCAAAGTCGGCCGCAATGACCCCTGCCCTTGCGGTTCGGGGAAAAAATATAAAAAATGCTGCGGAAGATGAAACCGTCGTCCGCCGTCCGTCATCCGTGGTTCGTAAAAGACTCGTTATTTTGTTTATTGTCTGCGACCTCACTTATCCTATCCTTTCCTACTTTTAATATTTGGTTTTTTGCCTGGTTTGGATTTGTGCCTTTATTTTTCACCCTGCAGAGTAAATCTAAGCTCAGGGCATTTTTTCTAGCTTACCTTACTGGCATTATCTTCTGGTGGGGACTTATTTACTGGTTAGTTTATGTTACATTCATCGGCACATTTGTCCTTATTTTGTATCTGGCTTTGTATTTTGGTATTTTTGGTTTAGTCGTTTCCCAATTCTACCTACTACCTACTACCTACTACCTACTCTTACTTCCTTCCTCTTGGGTTTTATTAGAATATATTCGTGCACATCTCTTCACTGGCTTTCCCTGGGCACTCTTAGGCAATTCCCAGTATCTTAATCTACCAGTAATTCAGATAGCAGATCTTACTGGAGTTTATGGAGTTTCTTTCTTGGTGATGATGGTTAATGTTCTAATTTATTCCGTTGCCCGTTGCCCCTGCCTGACCGGCAGGCAGGCGTTGTCCGTTGCCCGTGAGAAACAAAAATATTTTTTACCGCTATTAATTATATTTTTTGTTTTGGTATACGGTTATTTTAAATTATTACAGGCTAACAGGCTAACAGACCAACAGGCAACGATGAAGATTTCTGTCATTCAAGGCAACATCCCCCAGGAATTAAAATGGGACTCAAAAAACAATGGTTTCATCATTAACAAATATATCAATTTAACTGTGCAGGCAGCCAAAGACAAACCGGATTTAATCATCTGGCCAGAGGCAGCTATGCCTTGCGTTTTAGAAGAAGCACCCATATTTTATGAAAAAGTTAAGGAATTTGCCAAAAGAATAAAAACCCCTTTGGTTTTGGGTGCAGTGATAGCCAAAGATGAAAATTATTATAATAGTGCCTTGTTTATTTCTTCAGAGGGTAAGTTATTAAATAGATACGACAAGCTTCATTTGGTTCCTTTTGGCGAATATATACCATTAAAGAAAATTCTGCCTTTTTTAGAAACCGTTGTCCCTATTGGTGATATTACTGCAGGTAAGGAATATACGGTATTTTCTTTGAAAGATTTGTTAGCCAGTTATCCTGTTAACCAGTTAGCCAGTTCGAACAGGCAAACAGGCAAACAGGCAAACAGGCAAACGAAATTTAGTGTTTTAATTTGCTTCGAAGATCTATTCCCCGAGCTTTCCAGACAATTTGTCAAGAAAGGTGCCAATTTTTTAGTCAATATCACTAACGATGCCTGGTATAAAAGAAGTTCTGCCCCTTTTCAACACCTGCAAGCCTCGGTTTTTCGGGCGGTAGAAAACAGGGTCTATTTAGCCCGGGCAGCAAATACCGGAGTGTCAGGATTTATTTTGCCAACCGGAAAAATTATTTCTTTGGTTCAAGATGAATCTTCAAGGAAAATATTTGTTGACGGTTTTGCTACACAGGATATATTTATGCCGGAATGGCCTCTTAGTTTCTATACCCGCTACGGCGACATCTTGCCTTTCGTTTGTCTTTTATTTATCATATATAGTAAAATAATAACTTTTAAGAATAAGCGATGAAGAAAATCCTTTTATTTTTGTTTATTATTTTACCTATCTATTTCTTAACAAGCCTTTATTTCTTAGATAAAGATTATTTTCTCTGTCCCATAGAATATAAAAGAGATATTATAATTCGCAGTGACAATCGGGGTAACGGATTCTTTGGCGCTGAGCGCAATGGAAAAAGGATACACCAAGGTTTGGACCTTTTTGCGGAAATTGGCACACCGGTTTTGGCTAGCCGTTCAGGAAGAGTAGTTGCTGCAGCACAGAACAATGGCATAGGCAAGTTCGTAATTATTAAACATCCGGATAGCATTGCTACTATATATGGACATCTTTCTGAAATCTTTGTTAAAAAAAATCAGTTTGTGCGACAAGGCGAGATTATCGGTAGCGTAGGTAAAACCGGCAATGCAAACTTTCGCGATATTCAACCGCATTTACATTTTGAAGTAAGAGGAAACGGCGTTCCCCAGGATCCGTTAGAGTATCTAGAATGAGCGTAAAGCTTAAAGTGCAAAGCGCAAAACTAAAACTTAAAACTCAAAACTTTTTAAAAAACTTTAAACTTTAAGTTTTAACTTTACGCTTTTCGCTCTACACTTTACGCTAATTATTATGTTTAACATTATCTTATTGGGTATAACTAGTCTTCTGACAGATATTTCCAGTGAAATGGTCTATCCAATACTGCCGATTTATTTGGTGGCAACATTGGGCGCCAGTCCGGCAATATTAGGGTTAATTGAGGGGATAGCTGAAAGTTTAGCCAGCCTGCTTAAGGTATTTTCCGGATATTTTTCAGATAAGATAAAATCTAGAAAGCCTTTTGCCATACTTGGATATGCCAGTTCAACTTTAGGAAAATTCTTTTTATATATCTCTAATAGCTGGTCATATGTTTTGTTTGCCCGGGTAATTGATCGCTCTGGAAAAGGGATTCGCACTGCGCCAAGGGATGCCTTGATTGCTGATAGTTCTGAAAAGGGCAAGCGCGGTAGAGCCTTTGGCTTACACCGCGCTATGGATACCGTGGGGGCAACCATAGGTGTTACCTTGGCTTATTTTTTAATCACGCGTTTCAAAGGTAATTTAAAGACCATATTTTTATTTTCTCTTTTCCCCGCATTTTTAGGGGTATTGTTTTTATTTTTCGTTAGAGAGAAAAGACCCCAAAAAGAGGCGTCTGTTGAGAAATCGGCTGCGGGACCCCGCATAGCGGGGAAATGGCGCGCCTTAGATAAAAGATTAAAACTGTTTCTTATATTTACCTTTATCTTCACCTTAGGAAACTCTTCAAACCAGTTTTTATTATTACGGGCAAAAAATTTAGGTAGCTCTATTCCCGGGGTGCTTCTTTTCTATCTTATTTATAATATCATATATGCTTTGGTTGCTTATCCGGCCTCTCGACTCTCGGATAAAATAGGCAGGCGGAAGCTCTTGGTTTTGGGTTATCTTTTTTATGGTTTGGTTTATTTTGGTTTTGCGCTGAATAGTTCTTTAAATATGTGCTGGTTCTTATTCGGATTTTATGGTTTGTACACAGGATTTACTGAAGGTGTTGAGAAGGCGCTGATTTCAGATATTGCGCCAGCTGAGCTACGCGCAACAGTTATAGGATTACACGCCACGCTGGTAGGAATTGGTTTATTTCCCGCCTCTTTATTTGCAGGAATGCTTTGGAAATTTTTAGGTCCCGCCTCAGCTTTTTATTTTGGGGGAATTATGGGGATGCTTGCAAGTGCGGGGCTTTGGTTTGTTTTAAGAGGTCTTTAAGTTTTTTCCTTTGGTTCCACGTGCACCACCACATCGGTTACTTCTGGGATGCCTTTCTTAATTGCTTCTTCAATAGCATAACTTATTTTGTGCGCATTATCCACATGCATATCCGGGCTTACCTGGACATGAAGGTCAATATAGATATCATCGGGCCTACCGCGCGTCCTTATTTTATGGCAGGTTTTTACGCCTTTGACCCCCAAAACAATATCTACTATTCTTTTATCATCCAATATAGCTGCCGTATCGCAAAGTATCGCAGAGCTGTGCCTCACTATATTAAAACCGGAATAGGCAATAAATAAAGAGATAAAAATGGTAGCAATAGGATCAAAGACAGGATAGCCTAATTTTATGACAATGAGCGCAATAATAACTGATAAAGAGGTGAAGATATCCGCTTTTGTATGCATAGCATCCGAGGTAAGTATATCGCTCTTTAAGTGCTTACCTTGCCTGTATTCATAATTCATAACTAAGATGTTGATTATCGTTGTAATTGCCATTATAGTAAAACTCTTAATGTCAATCTGGGGTGCAACTGGGTTACGAAAGTGCTCCAGGGCCTCATGGATAAGGCTAATAGATACGATGAAGAGAAGCATAGCTATTCCTAAGGAGAAGAATGTTTCGTATTTTTTATGGCCGTAGGGATGGTCTATATCTTTGGGTTGGCTGGCAAGGCGAATTCCCACTAAACCAATGATATTGGAGGCACCATCAGATAAAGAATGAAATCCGTCAGCAGTCATGCTTGTGCAATGGCTTAATAGCCCATAAAGAATCTTAGCGCAAGCTACAGCCCAATTTAGAACCAAAACCAATATCAGAGTGAACCGTATGCGGTTATAGTGTTCTTGAATCGGCATAGTACTCATACTATCTATTATATATCATTCAGTATTTATTTCAAATTGTTTTAAGAACAGGTTATTGAGTTATTAATAATTATGTGATAAAATAGAGTGCCCCTCGAGGCTAAGGCCTCGAGGTTCCTTGGGGCGAAATCCCGAGCCCCGTCTTCATCCCCGCCGTAGGCGGGGTTTTATGGCGTCGGGATAAATTTCACTATGAGCAAAAAATTATTTCTTATATTATTATTTTCTATTTTTGGTGTAATTAAAGCCTATTCAGCTCCTCAGCCGCCACAGTCAACACAGATTAATAAACTTGAACCTATAGAAAGAAAAGATCGCATTCTTATTCTCACTCCTCATCCGGATGATGAAGCTATTGGCTGTGCTGGTATAATTCAAGAAGCGCTTAAGGTAGGAGCAAAAGTTCAGATAGTATATCTTACCAATGGCGACCATAATCAAATTGCTTTTATTGTCTATGAAAAAAGATTAACCCTGAGAAAAACTGAATTTATCCATATGGGCGAGGTGCGAAGGAAGGAAGCCATAACGGCTATGAAATTGTTAGGGTTGAATGAAAAAAATCTAATATTTTTGGGTTATCCTGATTTTGGGACATTTACCATATTCAGCCAATACTGGCAGACACAAAGGCCGTTTAAAAGTTTATTGACGCGTTTGTCTTCTGTGCCTTATAAGGAAAATTTGTCTTTTGGGGCCCCTTATATAGGCGAGAGCATTTTAAGTGACTTAAAAAAAGTCCTTTCAAGCTTTAAACCTACAAAGATTTTCATTTCCCATCCTGCCGATGTCAATGTAGACCATAAAGCATTCTATTTATTTTTACGGATTGCACTTGGTGATTTAGAAAAAGAGTTGCCTCGACCAAAAATTTATCCTTACCTGATACATCATGTGGGCTGGCCTTTGCCTCGGCGTTACCATCCAGAGTTAAGCTTAGAGCCGCCCGAGGAACTTTTAAATACTGAAATTAACTGGATGGAATTTAAATTAGGTCCAGAGCAATTAAAGAAAAAATACAAGGCAATTCTTTGCTATAAAAGCCAGACAGAATCTAGCGCCTTTTATTTATTATCCTTTGCGCGTCAAAATGAATTATTTGGCGATTATCCAGAGATTGAACTAGAAAAACAGGTATCTTCAAAGGAAAAAACAGTTTCATTCTTTGGATTTTCGCATATGTTTGCTGATTCAAGCATCATCGCTACTTTAGGGGATTTAAACAATTTTATTAAAGATCGAGGCCGGGTGAGTTATGCGGTTGCGGATAATTTTCTTTTTATCCGTATTGAAAAGCCGGAGGCGTTAAAACATAGATTTAACACCCAGCTTTATCTTTTTGGATATAGTTATAAGACACCGTTTGCTCAGATGCCTAAGATCCGCATAATTACTAAACATAATAAATTTAGAATTTTTGATGGTAGAAAGATGATTAAGCCAGAGGGCGTATATTTAGAATTCAATGCCAATGTTTCAATTTTAAAGGTCCCCTTACAGATTTTAGGTGAGCCAAATTTTATTTTGACCTCTATTAAAACGCATAGAGCAGTTTTGCCATTTGATACCATGGGTTTTTGCAGGATATATATCAAATGAAGCCATAACTTATGGAGCACGAAGTGCGACATAAGTTATCTGGCTGAATTTGACCCCCCACCACTTTTTGTAGATGGCGTTGATTTTAAAATTTAGGCTTGATAACAAAATTTACTTTTTGACTTAATCTCAAGTGCATTTTCAAAAAGTGGTGGGGGGGTTCAATTCGCAGACGGCTTCGCCTATAATTTACGTCGCTATTGCTCCGTAAATTATCTGCTCATTGAAGGAGAAGAGAAAATGTTAGAATTGAAATTAGTTAAAATTAAAAAACCCGACGAAGTTAATTTAATATTAGGCCAGAGCCATTTTATTAAGACAGTTGAAGACTTGTATGAGGCCTTGGTAAATAGTGTTCCGGCCGTAAAATTTGGTTTAGCATTTGTAGAGTCGTCCGGTGCCTGTAAGGTAAGGTCTGAAGGAAATGACTCAGAATTGAAAAAATTGGCCCAAGATTATGCCTTAGAAATCGGCGCAGGCCACAGTTTTCTGGTTTTTATAAAAAATGCCTATCCCATAAATGTTTTAAATGCGATTAAAAATATCCCTGAGGTCTGCACAATATACTGTGCCTCAGCTAATCCTGTGGAAGTGATTATGGCGGAGACTGATATGGGCCGGGGTATATTAGGAGTTATAGACGGTTTAAAACCAAAAGGGATTGAGACAGGTACGGATATAACCTGGAGAAAAGAATTCTTACGTAAGATTGGTTATAAACTGTAGTTTTGTATTGTATATAGACATCGGTAACGGTTTAGCGGGTCCTGTCTTGGGTATTTTCTCGCCGCATCACGCGGCTTCGAAAACACCCAAGCCACCCCCTAAAGGACAAGAGTGCTACCTATGTCTATAAACTTTACATATAAACTGTAGTTTTGTAAACTGCAATTTCTACTTGCATTTTTATATTATTTTGTTATAATTATTTTGCTTTTAATATAATGGATTCTAAGAAGATACGTAAGAGCATCAGTCGTTTCTTTGGCTGGTTAGGATTAATTTTTTGTTCTTTGACAGTTAAGTTTATTCCTGCTGGCTATCTCTATGGTTTTGCCAAATTCGTCAGTTTAGTGGGTTATCGCCTGACCAGGAAACACAGGAAGATTGCCTTAGAGAGCCTGGCAATTGCCTTTGGCCAAGATAAAACTCAACAAGAGTTAGGACAGATTGCCAAGGACTGTTTTATCTTTATGGTCAAGGCAGGCGTGGAGCTTATGTTCCTTCTGGACAGGCCTAAACTTTTAAAAGAACGGGTGAAAATAGTGGGCAGGGAGAATTTGGATCGTGCTTTAGCCAGAGGCAGGGGCGCAATATTGGTGAGCGCGCACTTTGGCAGCTTTCCCTTGATACTGGCTAGATTATCCCTCTTGGGCTATAAAACCGTAGGTATCATGCGGCCAATGCGGGATATCCGTACGGAGAAGATGTTTATGGAAAGACGCGATAAATTTAATATAAAAACAATCTATAATCAACCGCGGAGCACCTGTGTTAATAAAACTATAGAGGCCCTACGAAATAATGAATTGGTTTTTCTACCTATAGATCAGAATTTTGGCACAGGCGGTGTGTTTGTAGATTTTTTCGGTAGAAAAGCTGCTACAGCCACAGGTCCTGTAGTTTTAGCACAACGCACAAAGGCAGTGATATTACCCTGTTTTATTATCAGACAGAAGGATGATACTCATAAGATTATTTTTGAGCCGCCTTTAGATTTAGAGGAAGGTGGTAGTTCACAGGAAACAGTGATTATAAATATACAAAGACTAACTAATATAATCGAGTCCTATATCCGCAAATACCCTGCAGAGTGGGGATGGATTCATCGTCGATGGAAAAGTAAACCAGACTAAAAGGAGGTGTGAGCATGGTAGAAGAGCTAAAACAGGAAGAAAAGAAATGCGAGGCGAGCAAGGTAATGTCCGCTATCTTTAAGGTCATTTTAGGTCTTGTATTTTTGGCTTTGGGTGTTTTAGCAATCTTAAAATGGTGGGAGCTGCTTTTGATGATAGTAAAGGGTTGCATTGGTTTGTTCTTAATTTTAGCAGGCATTATTACTTTAGCCATAGCTAAAGAATAAACTTAAGCTAATAGGGCTTCACAAAATTCGTTTTGCCCTATACAGCCCTCGAGTGAATTTCGTGAAGGGCTGTAAGCTAAAATAAGGGGTTAATAGTCCTTCTAGCCGCTTTTAGGGCAAAGAGGATTGTTAACCCCTCTGTCTTATTTTTAGTATAATTATTAGGGCGTCACACCTGCCTGCTGGCAGGCTGGTGTGACGCCCTGTAATCACGTATAATCCCTAAATTATACGTGAAGATTATACGAGGAGAGATTATATGGAAGCAATTTTAAGAAGAGAGTTAGTTACAAATAAAACACTGTGCCGCATATTTGG
>Ga0315282_10001675_pt1 | contig 41567 bp, 41 predicted proteins | sample YL17G07_20_MG_FD_203693 | JGI IMG/M metagenome (GOLD analysis project Ga0315282, IMG submission 203693) | Sediment microbial communities from Yellowstone Lake, YNP, Wyoming, USA - YL17G07_20 | ecosystem: Environmental > Aquatic > Freshwater > Lake > Sediment | place: USA: Wyoming | collected...
TAGGCCGTCCTCAAGCCCCCGTAGTGGAGGGGGGCCCCGTCGGCTTTTCCGATGGGGGGAACCGACGGGACTGGTTCCTCGGGGTCCGGGGGCTACGGACGGCCTAAGCGCCGCCCGAACGAGGATGTCACTTTTATTAATATGCTGATAATTTACTTATCCTCCGCAATACTTTTCCCGCTGTGCTTCAAGGCCACATGGGCTGCGGCCAGCCGTGCGATCGGCACGCGGAAAGGCGAGCAGGAGACGTAATGCTGTCCGATCAGGTGGCACCATTCGATCGAGTCGGGGTCGCCGCCGTGTTCACCGCAGATGCCCACTTCCAAGTCGGGCCGGGTTTTACGTCCTTCCTCCACGGCCATTTTCATCAAGCGGCCCACGCCGGCCCGGTCGATCGTCTGGAAAGGATTCTTGGGCAGAATTCCCTTCTCCACATAGGTGACCAAAAAGTTCCGCTCGGCGTCGTCCCGGGAGTAGCCGAAAGCCATTTGCGTCAGGTCATTGGTGCCGAAGGAAAAGAACTCGGCCAGCTTGGCGATCTCGGCCGCCGTTACCGCGGCGCGCGGGATCTCGATCATCGTCCCGAACTTGTAGGGGAATGAGACGCCCTTTTCTTTCATGACCTCGTCGGCGATCTTCTGAAGCCTCGGTTGAATCCATTCAAGCTCCTTGATCGTTCCCGTCAGCGGGATCATAATTTCGGGCTTGGCCTTGATTTTGCGTTTCGCGACGTTACAAGCGGCCTCGAAAATGGCCCGAACCTGCATCTCGACGATTTCGGGCATGACGATGCTCAAGCGCACGCCCCGCAGGCCCATCATCGGATTGGACTCATGGAGGGCCTCGACGGCCTTGAAAAGCTTCTCCAGATCCTGAATATCTTTGTTCTCGCTTCTGCCGAGGACATAATCGGCCATGGCTTGAAGACGCTTGGTGATAATCTTCTCCTCGAGCTCCTTGGCCGAGGGAAGGAACTCGTGGAGCGGCGGATCGATGAGACGGATGATGACCGGGTAGCCGTCCATGGCCTCAAACAGGCCTTCAAAGTCCGAACGCTGGAAAGGCAGGAGTTCGTCCAAGGCCTTCTTGCGCTCTTCAACGGACTCGGCCAAAATCATCCTCTGGACGATGGGCAGGCGCTCCGTTTCGAAGAACATGTGTTCGGTGCGGCACAGTCCGATGCCGACGGCGCCGTAGGACCGGGCGCGGCGGGCGTCCTTGGGGTAGTCCGCGTTCGCCCAAACCTGAAGACCGGCGCTCGGCCAGCCCGCGGGTCCCTTCCGGAGGCCGGGGCGGGCGCAAATCTCATCAGCCCAGGAAAGCAGGGTCAGCAGATCGGTCTGCTCCTCGATCGAAGGCGTGACCGTCGGGATTTTGTTAAGGAAGACTTTTCCGCTGGCGCCATCCACCGAGATCCACTCGCCTTCCTTGACCATCTTGCCCTCGACGGACATCTGTCGCTTGTCGAGATCGATCTTAATGGTCGAGGCGCCGACCACACAGGGGATCCCGAACTGACGGGCGACAACCGCCGCATGGGAGGTGGCGCCGCCTTCGCTGGTCAAGATGCCTTTGGAGGCGATCATGCCGTGCACATCGTCCGGCTTGGTGAACGGCCGGACCATGATGACATCCCGCTTTTCGCCCTTGCCCATCTTCTCGGCGGTATCGGCGTCGAAATAGACCTCGCCGACTGCCGCGCCGGGCGAGGCGTTCACGCCTTTGGCGTAGAGCCGACCTTCTTTTTCGGCCTTATCCTTAGCCTTCTCATCGAACTGCGGGTGGAGGAGGATGTCCACATGTTCCGGCGTGACGCGCAGAACGGCCTCTTCCTTGGTGATCAGGCTTTCGTTGGCCATATCAACAGCGATTTTGACGGCCGCCTTAGCGGTCCGTTTGCCGCTGCGGGTCTGGAGCATCCAGAGTTTTTCTTGTTCGATGGTAAACTCCACATCCTGCATTTCCTTGTAATGCCGCTCCAGTTTCTCGCAGATTCGCAGAAACTTCCGATAAGCCTCCGGAAGATCCTTGGCCAGATTTTCGATTTTCTCCGTGTTGCGGATGCCGGCCACCACGTCTTCGCCTTGGGCATTGAGCAGGTAATCGCCGTACATCTTCTTTTCGCCGGTCGAGGGGTCACGGGTGAAGGCGACGCCGGTGCCCGAGTTCGAGCCCATGTTGCCGAAAACCATGGTCACGATGTTGACCGCCGTGCCGAGATTGTCGGGGATGCCCGCCGCGCGGCGGTAGTCTACGGCACGCTTGCCGTTCCAGGATTTGAAAACGGCCTCGGTCGCGAAGCGAAGCTGTTCGAACGGGTCCTGAGGAAAATCTGTTCCTTTCTCCTTCTTCACCACCGCCTTGAAGGCCTCGGCGATCGCTTTCCAGTCCTCGGCGGCCATCTCCGTGTCGGTCTTATAGGCCTTTTTCTCTTTGTAACGGGCCAGCGGTTCTTCAAAGGCTTCGTCGGGAATGCCCATGACAACCGACCCGAACATCTCGATCAGCCGGCGGTAGGAATCATAGACGAAACGCTTGTTGCCGGTCAGCTTAACCAAGCCCTCAACGGTCTTATCCATCAGGCCGATATTGAGGACCGTGTCCATCATGCCGGGCATCGAGAACTTGGCCCCGGAGCGGCAGGAGACGAGCAGCGGATGGGACGGATCGCCGAAGTTCTTGCCGGTTTTAACTTCGACTTTTTTGAGGGCCGCCAGCATCTCATCCCACATCCCTTCCGGGAATTTGCCGTTCTTCTGATACTCATTGCAGGCTTCCGTCGTGACGGTAAAACCGGCCGGAACGGGGACGCCGGCGCGGGTCATGTCGAATAAGCCGGCGCCCTTGCCCCCAAGCAAGCTGCGGACGGCTTCCCAGGATCCGCCGGCGTACTTTTCCGCTGCAGCGATTTCATCAAAAAGATAAACCCATTTCTTAATCATGAGAACCTCCAAGAAAGATGATATTCAAGTATCATCGTATCCTGCCACATGCTTTTGCTCGCTCTATAAGCTCGCTTGGAATGCGCTAAAGTTTCAAAAATATACCACCAGCCAGTTATCCCTGTCAATTGAATATTGCTCTATTGGGGTCAGATCTATACATCTGACAAAACAAACCTCTTTTTACATAAGAATTGTCAGATGTATAGATCTAACCCCTTTGTTTTTATTTCTCGACTGTGGTCTTGTACTTCTCCAGGCCGGCCCTGAAAATAACGAGCGCCTTTTTAATGTCCTCTTCTTTCAAAACATAGGCCATCCGGATTTCATCCAATCCTTTGCCCGGCGTCGAGTAGAACCCCTGCTCGGGCGCGACCATGATGGTCTCTCGATCGAGCTCGAAATCCGTCAGCATCCAAACCACGAAGCGCTCGGAATCTTTAATCGGCAGCCGGACGCTCATATAAAAAGCGCCCTGCGGCTTTCGGACGACGACACCGGGGATCGCTTTCAGGCCTTCAAACAAGATGTCGCGTCGGCGCTGGTACTCCTGCCGGATGGGCTCAAAATAGCCCATGCCCATCTTGTATGCGGCCAAGGCGGCCATTTGCTCGATCGAAGGCGGACAAAGCCTCGCTTGGGCGAATTTCAGGGCGGATTGATAGATCTTCTCGTTTCGGGTGATGAGGGCGCCAATCCTTGCGCCGCAGCAGCTGAATCGCTTGGAGATGCTGTCTACGACGATGACCCGGTCCTTGGCTTCTTCGAACTCGAGGATGCTCTTGTGCGTCAGGCCGTCGTAGACGAATTCCTTGTAGACCTCGTCGCCGATGATGATGAGGTCATATTTTATGGCCAGCGAAACGACGCGGCTTAATTCTTCGGGCGTATAGACCGTTCCCGTCGGGTTATTGGGCGAACAGAGGACCACGGCTTTTGTCCTGGGCGTGATTTTCGCTTCGATTTGTTCTTTGGGCGGCAGCCGGTAGCCGTCCTCGACGCGAAGCGTGAGCGGCACGATCTTGATATTGGCCAGCGAGGCGTAGCCGTTATAGTTCGTGTAAAAGGGCTCGGGAATGATGATTTCATCGTCTGGGTCAGCCACAACAGTAAAGGCAAAGAGAATGGCTTCTGAGCCGCCGCAGGTGATGATGACATTCTCCGCCGTCAGCGGAATTTTATAGCCATTAAAATAACGAGCGATAGCCTGCCGCAATTCCAGAAATCCCTGCGCCGGGCCGTAGCTGAGAATTTTTTCGTCATATCCTCTGACGGCATCCAGGATAGGCTTCGGCGTCAGGATATCGGGATCGCCGATATTCAAGAAATATATGCGGATGCCCTTCTCCAGCGCCTTATCCGCATAAGGTTTGAGCTTCCGGATCGGGGAAGACTGGACCGTCTGACCCCTCCGAGAGATTTCCATGTATGACTCCTTACACCCGATATAAATGCTTATTTGATTATGGCTTAAAGAGAGGGCCATTGTCAAAAGAAGGCTCGGGGTGAGTCCCTTGAAAGACGCTGGCGCCGCATTGTTGCTAAATCTCTAATATTTTGTTATTTTTGTTTTCGAACCGAGTACGTTCATGATGCAAGACGCGAGGGCCAAGATTATCTTCAAGCACAGCTGGGGCGATTATTTTTTGTTCCGGCTGGAATCGCCGCAGATAGCCAAAAAGGCAAAACCAGGGCAGTTTCTCATGATCCGCGTCAATGATCAGCCTTATCCTCTTCTGCGGCGGCCGATCAGCATCCATGCCGCGGACAACAAAAACCTCGAGATCTTTTTTCAAATCGCCGGCCGGGGTACGGCCATTCTGGCTGAAAAGACCGAACAAGAGACGCTCGACATCCTCGGCCCGCTCGGAAACGGTTTCAGGCTCGATGCGGTTTATAGAGCAAGAACGGCTTTTCTTGTCGGAGGCGGAAGAGGGATCGCGCCTCTCTATTTCTTGGGGATTGAGCTTCAAAAACTGGGCGCCGGAGTCCTGACGTTGTACGGCGGCCAAAGCCTTCCGGATATTCCGCTTAAAGAAAAATTCAAAGAATCCGGGCTCGACATTCTCTGTTCCACCGATGACGGAAGCCACGGGTTTCGCGGTTTTGTGACCGGGCTTCTCGAAGCTGAGCTCCGCCGACGAAAGCCGGAATCTCTTTTTGTCTGCGGCCCGGACCTTATGATGAAAAGAACAGCGGACATCGCCCTCCGTCGGAACATTCCGGCGCAGTTCTCGCTCGAATCGATGATGGGTTGCGGATTCGGAGCCTGCTGGGGATGCGTCAGGCGCATCAAAAAGGACGACACGGGGGAATGGAGAAAAATCTGCGAAGATGGGCCGGTCTTTTCCGCCGAGGAAATCCTCTGGGATAAGGACAGCCATGATTGATCTGTCCGTGGACCTGGGCTTTTTGAAGCTCCGTAATCCAGTCCTAGCGGCCAGCGGTACGTTCGGCTATGGACTGGAATTTCTCCCTTTAGTGGACTTGGAAAAGCTGGGAGGAATCATCGTCAAGGGGCTGTATTTCGGGCCGCGCGAGGGCAATCCTCCGCCGCGGCTGGTGGAAACAGCCGGCGGGCTTATCAATGCCATCGGCCTGCCGGGGATCGGCGTCGAGAAGTTCGCCGAGGAGATTCTCCCTCGTTTGCGGAAGATCGACACGGTGGTCTTTGTCAACGTCTGCGGCGAAAGCGAAGAAGAATACATCAAAGTCGTGGAGTTTCTCGACCGCCAGCAAGGGATCGCCGCCTACGAGCTCAACATTTCCTGCCCGAACGTGAAAAAAAACGGGCTCTGCCCCGCGCTCGATCCGAAATCCACGGAGTCGCTTATCAGACGGGTTAAAGCGGCCGGCCGGCGTCCTGTGATCGCCAAGCTCTCGCCCAACGTCACCAGCATCGTCGAAATCGCCAAGGCGGCCGAGGAAGCCGGCGCCGATGGAATCTCGTTGATCAACACGCTGCTGGCCATGGCCGTGGATATCGAAACGCGGCGGCCGAAATTGGGCAACATCCTCGGCGGGCTGAGCGGGCCTGCGATCAAACCGATCGCCTTGCGGATGGTCTATCAAGTCGCCTCCGCCGTCAAAATTCCCGTCATCGGCGTGGGCGGCATCATGTCCGGCGCGGACGCGCTAGAATTCCTCATCGTCGGCGCTAAGGCCGTCCAGATCGGAACCGCCAATTTCGTCGATCCGGCGGCTTCGGTACGAACCGTTAAGGAAATAGGTGAATTCTGCGAACGCCAAAGCATTCAAAATATTGCAGAGCTCATTGGAACGCTCAAAATTTAGCAATATTATCATTGCAGGATTGAATAAGCGCGTGTGGCGCGGTGTGTTCCTGCCTGCCCGGAGCTTATGGTGGCGGGTGGCAGGGTCTTTAGCGAGGACGGACGGGGACATCCCGTGGACAGGGCCCGCGCCATACAAATCCCGCAATGACAATCAGTGGAGGCACTCATGATGACCCAACACCCGGATTATCGCCAACGGATCATCGTTGCTCTCGATGTTGAAAACAAAGAGCGGGCCCTCGGATTCGTCCGAGAGCTCAAAGACGCCCAAATATTCAAAATCGGCCTGGAATTATTTACAGCCGAAGGGCCGGGGCTTCTCAAAGACATCAAAGCCCTTGGGAAGAGCGTTTTTCTCGACCTCAAACTTCACGATATCCCCAACACAGTGGCCCAAGCCGCCCGAATCGGCGCACGGCTCGGCGCCCGGATGATGACGATTCACGCCTCGGGCGGAGAGGAAATGATGGCTAGAGCCGCGGCCGCCGCCGGGGAGGAGGCGGCGAATTCGGGAACTGAAAAACCGCTGCTGCTTGGCATGACGATCCTGACCAGCCTTAAAAATGACGATCTCAAAGCGATCGGGATGGCACCTGATATTTTCGAACAAGTCGTGCGCTTGGCGAAATTGGCCAAAAAAGCCGGCCTGGACGGCGTCGTCTGCTCGGCCCAAGAAATCGAGATCGTACGGCGTGAACTGGGCGAGGGATTCATCATCGTGACGCCGGGAATCCGGCCGGCCTGGGCCGCCAGCCATGATCAAAAGCGGATCATGACGCCCGCCCTGGCCATTCAGAAGGGATCGGATTATTTGGTTGTGGGGAGACCCATCACGCAAGCAGTCTCCCCACAAAAAGCATTCGGTAAGATTGTCGAGGAATTAGAGGCCGGTGCCGAGGCCGACCGTAAAAATAGCCCCTAGGATGAGCGCGATCACGACCATAAGCACGACGTAGACAACAAGGGAGACGATGAAAAATCCCATGACTTTTTCTTTTGCTGTCTCCATCATGGGTGTGGCGAACCCCAAATAAAGCACATAGAGGCCGTATATGCCGGCGATTAGGGCTAGGAATCCCAAAGCCGGGATAATGTAGAAGATCCCGGCGATCCAGCCTGGAGTCATGCTGTAAACGGCTAGCTTCATCGCATTTTCCATGCTTTGTTTCGAGCCGAAGCTCGGCGCCAAGGCGTTGATCACCAGGCCGAAAACATAGGTCGCGACCAGCGTAAAAACATAGAAGAGAATCGCGTGGAAAAGAGCCCGCCCGATGGGTTCCTTGTAAGGACCGTAAAAAGGAATGTGTCTGCCGATCAGGCCAAAACCGATGAACTGGGCGACCGCCGGAATCAATGCCAGGATCGCGGCATAAGTCGTGAAGAGCAGGGCAATCGATGTTTTTTCACCTTTAATCTTGACCCATTCCTCCTTGGGTTTCAGGATGATGGCTTGAGTCCGTGATACTAAATCCATTCCAGACCTCCTTTCAGTGGTAGAAACTATATACGGTTTGCGCAATCATGTCAAATAGCTTTTTAAACAAATAAAATTTGGGGTCAGGTCTTAACATTTGACATTTCGTAATTCAATGAATTAACTCGCGTTTTGTCCGAAATGTCAAATGTTAAGACCTGATCCCCTCTTTAACTTGGAATTCAAGGGTGCCTTAGAAATATGGATGCGTCTTCGGCTAAGGTGTGGAGGCGCGGGTCGGACTCGAACCGACGAATCGAGGTTTTGCAGACCTCTCCCTTAGCCGCTTGGGTACCGCGCCGCTATCTTCATGAAGTTATGCGCGAAAAGAAATTTCATGGAGCGGGCGATGGGACTTGAACCCACGACCTTCTGCTTGGCAAGCAGACGTTCTACCACTGAACTACGCCCGCGTTCTGCAATGTGAGCTCAGGCCGCAGAAGCACGGGCTTAAGCTAGCAAAAACGCCCGTTCCTGTCAACCTTTAGCTCGGCGTCAATCCTTGTTGAAAATGGGGATCAGATCTATACATCTGACAATTTTAAAAATCCGGTGACACGTACCGAATGAGAAATCCGGATGCATGCCGCTGAATATTTGTCAGATGGATAGATCTGACCCTCGGATTGTTGAATATCAAGGTTTGACCCCTATTTGATCTGAACGACGTCGCCGAGCTTGATCACATCCCTCGAAGACAGGACTTTAACGGTGGATGTCCGGATGCCGGCTTCAATCACAACGACATTGCCGACCGCCTGGAGCGAGAGATTATTTTGGGCCCTATTGAACACCGTCAACTGCTGGCCGAGCCGGATCCCCTGCTCCAGTCCCAGATCGATCAACGCCCATTGATTGTTTCCGATCTGATTAAGCTCGTTCTCTAAAAAAATGATCGTTCCCGTCAGGACTTCGCCGCCCTGAGCGGGGACGTTGAATCCTAAATCCTTGCCCGTGATCCAGCTCTTCTCCTCGAACGGTATTAAAAGATCCCCGACCCGGACCGGCCCGCAGGCCTTTTCGACTTTCGCCAGGGCGAGGTTACTCTCCAGGCTGATGATCCGGGCGCGGCCGCGGCGGAAAGCCAAAAGCCCATAGCCTTTTTTGGAGAAGGAGAACGTGATCTTCGGGTCGACTTCCAGAACAGTCAGAACCAGGCCTTCTTTCAGCCCCTCGCTTTTTCCTTTATTAGCGTAAAAAAAATCGCCGTCGCTGAGAATCTGTTTCTCTTCCCGGTTTTCCACCGCCACAATCTTCAAGGTCGGGAGCTCGTCCAGAATAAAAAATGAGCAATAGAGGTCGGTTTCGGAAATGAGCGGATACGAGTCCCGAAAAATTTTGGCTTTTTCAATTTGGTCTTGCGTATCGTCCCGCGTTCCCGCCGGCCCGACGCTCCACAATATGATTAAAAAGCTCAGGACAAAAACACTGCAGGTTTTTTTCATGATCATGCCTCGAAGGAATTCAAAATCATTGTGCCCTTTTCATTATAGAAGGCCATCGGCCGGCTGTCAATTTAAGCCGACGGCCGCTGGCTTGACATCGGGACGTCTTCTTCCTAATATGTAATCATCTGAGAGATCGGCAAAACGGAGAGGAGGTTTCTCATGGGGAAAAGAGAAATCACGACCCAAATGGCCCGAGCGGCGGGAATAACGGCCAAACAAGCGCAAAAAGCCTATGCGTCTCTTCTCGCAGAGATCAAAACCGCCTTAAAAAAAGAGCAAAAAGTCAACCTGTCCGGATTCGGAACTTTTGAAATCAGAGTGCGGGAAGCCCACCCGGGCCGTAATCCGAAAACAGGCGCGTTCATTCCAGTCCCCAAGAAAAAGAGAGTCAAGTTCTGCATCAGCCGTATGTTCAAGAATGCTCTTTAGCCTTCCGCCGTAAAGGGTTAAGTCTTAACAATTGACATTTCTTTTTCAAACAATTGAGCTGGAATTCTTTCGAAATGTCAATTGTTAAGACTTGACCCCAATTATGTTAAAATAGGGCGGCCGCGCGCAAACTTATGACAAAAAAAAGACGAGTGGGCTTGCTGTTCGGAGGGCGCTCCGCCGAACATGAGGTCTCCATCCAGTCGGCCGCCGCTATCTATAACAACATAGATAAATCCGCTTACAAAGTCGTATCGATTTACATCAATAGACAAGGCCGTTGGAAAGAAGCGCCCTCGCCCCTCCTGCCCGTAAAAGAACTCGCCAAGGGACCTTTTTATTCTTTTCTTCCCTGGGAAGGCAAGGGTTTCTTCAAAGCCGTCCAGGCGGACATCTACTTTCCCGCGCTCCACGGGCCCTACGGCGAGGATGGAACGATTCAAGGGCTCTTGGAAATGGCCGACGTTCCCTATGTCGGCGCCGCCGTGCTCGCCTCTGCCGCAGGTATGGACAAGGCCATCATGAAAACGCTCTTTCAGGCGGAAAGCCTTCCCGTCGTCAAATATCGAGTGTTATATGAAGGCGAATGGAAAAAAAGCCCGGCTTCCTTCGCCGGACTCATCCGCCGGGAATTCAGGCTGCCTTTCTTCGTCAAGCCCGCCAACCTCGGCTCGAGCGTAGGAATATCCAAAGTCAAAGATTACGACCGGACGGATGCCGCGCTCGCCCTGGCCTTCTGCTACGACCGGAAAATCCTGGTGGAGAAGGGGATTCTGGGACGGGAGCTTGAATGCAGCGTGCTGGGAAACGACGCCCCTCAGGCCTCGCTTCCCGGAGAGGTCATTCCGTTCCGGGATTTTTACGATTACGACGACAAATATCTGGACGGGAAAACGCGATTCGGCATTCCCGCCAAGCTGCCGGCCAAGATCGCCAAGAAAGTCCAGAAACTGGCCATTGAAGCCTACAGGACTTGCGATTGCAGCGGCATGGCCCGGGTCGATTTTTTCCTCGAAGCGCAGACGAATCAGTTGTATGTCAGCGAGATCAACACCATTCCCGGATTCACCGAGATCAGCATGTATCCCAAGCTCTGGGAAGCCAGCGGCCTCCCTTTTCCCGAGCTCCTTCAGCGGCTGATCGACCTCGGCTTCGAACGGCACCAATCGAAAAAGCGCTGCCTGGACAGAAGCCCCCGATGAGAATTTTAGGAATCGATTTCGGCGACCGCCATATCGGCCTGGCCTTGAGTGATTCCCTCCAGCTCACCGCGCAGCCGCTGGAAACCTATCGGCTCCGAAATCAAGACGACAGCGACCTAAAATATTTCAAAGCTCTGGTCCTCAAACATCATATCGGCGAAATCGTCATTGGTTTTCCGCTGCGTATGGACGGGAGCGCAGGCTCCCGCGTCGAGAAAACCCGGGCTTTCGCCGAATGGCTGAAACAGGCTGTGGGCGTCCCGATAATTTTTTGGGACGAGCGCCTGACGACGCACCAAGCCGCGAACGTCATGCGCGAACAAAAGGTAAAACTCAAGGCCAAAAAATCCGTGATCAACCAAATATCCGCCGCGATCATTCTCCAGGGCTATTTGGACAGCAAACGAACCGATGCCTACGATACTCAAGATCGCTAGGGCAGCCCTCCTCCTTGCCCAATTCCTGATTCTCACCGGATGGGCTTGGCTTTTTTTCGAGTCCCGCGAAGTCCCGAAAGCCGGGCTCCGGTCAGAATCCCGGACGGTCATCTTCGAAGTCGAAAAGCACAAAGGCGTCAGGGCGATCGCCGAAGAGCTGAAGGATAAGCGGCTCATCCGAAAAAAATGGCCCCTGATCCTGCTCTACAAGTTTTTTTATTCCCCGCAAAGTATCAAGGCCGGCGAATACCAGCTGCCTTCGGCCGGCACGTCTCGGGAGATTCTAGAGACGCTCATTAGGGGAAAAATTTTCCTTCATCCGGTCACCGTCGCAGAAGGCCTGACCGCTAGAGAAGTCGTCGATGTTTTTCTGGCCGCGGGCTTCGGGCAAAAAGAGGAATTCATCGTGGCGTTTTCGGACCCGACCGAAATCCTCCTCTGGGACCCCAAGGCGCAAAATCTCGAGGGCTATTTGTATCCCGAAACCTATCTCCTGCCCAAAGGCATTTCCGCCCGGGAAATATTCCAAAAAATGACCGCCCAGTTCAAAGTCGTCTTCGGTGAGCCTTGGCGCCGCCAAGCCGTGGACATGGGCCTGACCATTCGTGAGATTGTCACCCTAGCTTCTTTGATCGAAAAAGAGACATCGCGGCCGGAAGAAAAAAAGCTTGTCGCGGCGGTCTTTCACAATCGCCTGCGGCTCGGAATGAAACTGGACTGCGATCCGACGATCATCTACACCTTGAAACAGAACGGCGCCTTTGAAGGCCGGTTGCGGACCAAAGACCTGAAATTTGATTCTTCCTACAACACCTATCTCTATCCGGGCTTGCCGCCCGGACCGATCTCAAACCCAGGTCGCAAATCCCTGGAAGCGGCGCTTTATCCCTCCGGCGAAGATTACCTGTATTTCGTCTCCAAAAACGACGGCAGCCATCATTTCAGCCGTACGTTCCGCGAGCACCAGCTCGCCGTTAAAAAATACCAGAGATAGAGCCGCCTTGAAAAAAGAGGAGGATTCATGAGAACAAAAATGCTTGTCGTTCCGATTCTTCTTGCGGGATTCGTCTCTAGTCTTTTTGTCGACCCTAGCTTCGCCGCTTGCGCGGCTCAGAAAGACACGGATAAAAAAGAGGTCGGCCAGCCTTTTCAGTACATCCCGAAAGAAGTCAGGACCGTCATGCTCGAAGGATTGACGGCCCGGCAGGCTCGGCAAGACATTCCCTTCAATATTTTTAAAACATCCTTCCTTCCCGCCCAGCAGGCTTTATACATCATTTTCTTCTTAAAAATGAAGAATATCGACCTCGGCTTTGCGCCCGGCGCAGCCTCCCCAGCGGCGGCGGATGCTGCTGCGGCGGCGGCCGCCCAGCCCAAGCTCAAGGCCACATTCAACCTGTTTCTGCAATTCCACAAAATGGAAAACGGCGCGCCCACCCAGATCGTCAAAGAAGTCTATGTTCCCGCCGTCATCGAAGCCGAAAGCGCCGCTTTCGATTCCAATAAAGAAGAGTGGTATACGGTCGGCTATACCCTGTTTCCAGGAAATTATCTCCTGGCCATGGCCGTCACGTCCTATGATCTGAAGAAAATCGGAATCCAGTATTGTGAGTTCAGTCTGCCCGATCCCAAAAGCTTCATCAAAGAATTGGAAACGACGCCCATTTTCTTATTGAAAGAATTTAAAAATACCCAGGCCATCGAAGCCAAAACCGAGCTTCACAAAGGCTTTTTCGCCTATTCCATCGCGTACATCACGCCGAATATCGAGAACACAATAGCCCCCGGCGATCCGCTGGATGTGTTCTACGTCATCTTAGGAGCCCAATCGACCGAGCAAAACATATATGACATTGAGGTTCAATACGAAGTGAAAAAAGACGAAGAGACCGCTATCCGCTTCCAGCCGACAAGCTATGTCTCTCCCCTCGTCAGCCACGTCCTTCCCATGAAGCAGACGCTCAGGCGCATACAGGACGATAAAGAACTCACGGAAACCAGGGATTTGGCGGCCGGAAATTACACCCTGAACATGAAGATCAGCGATAAGATTTCGGGCAACGCCTGCGCTAAGAAATTCGATTTCACCATCAAATAAGATCGCGCAAGGCTTGAATTTGCCGCGGCAATTCAATACACTGGAATCTCCGTAGCCATGAAATTCATCGCCGACCTTCACCTCCACTCAAAATTCTCGCGGGCCACGTCCCGGGATATGACGTTTGACATGCTGGCTTGCTGGGCCAAAATCAAAGGGATCTCGGTCCTGGCGACCGCCGACTTCACCCATCCGGAATGGTTTTTTTTGGCCAAGGAAAAGCTCGAGCCTCAGGGAAACGGCTTTTTCCGCTTGAAAAATCCGCAGAAGCCCGACAACGAATATTTGAAATCCATTCGCTTCTCGCCCGAAGACGTCTCCTTCGTTCTGTCCACCGAAATCAGTTTCATCTATTCCAAAAAAGGCAAAGTGAGGAAAATCCACATCCTGCTCCTTGCGCCGGATTTCGAGTCCGTGGAAAAGATCAACGGCCGCCTCTCCGGCCTCGGAAACCTTCGGTCGGACGGCCGTCCTATCCTCGGCATGGACGCCAAAAATTTCGTTAAAATCATCGCCGACTTTTGCCCGCGGTGCGTCGTCATTCCCTCGCATATCTGGACGCCCTGGTTCTCGTTGTTCGGGGCCAACTCCGGGTTTGACGCCATCGAGGAATGTTTTGAGGAAATGACGCCGTTTATCTTCGCCCTCGAAACCGGGCTCTCATCGGACCCGCCGATGAACTGGCGGCTCTCAGCTCTCGACAAATATGCCCTGGTCTCGAACTCTGACGCCCATTCGCCGTCCAAGATCGGCCGGGAAGCCAACGCCTTCGATACGGAAATCAGCTATAAAGGACTTGTCGAGGCCATTAAAAGCCGCGATCCTTCAAAATTTCTCTACACGATCGAATTTTTCCCGGAAGAAGGGAAATATCATTATGACGGCCACCGCAAATGTGGGGTCCTCTCCTCGCCGAAAGAATCCATCGCCCACGGCGACCTCTGCCCGAAATGCGGCAGGAAGCTCACGATCGGGGTCCTGCACCGTGTCGAAGAGTTGGCCGACCGGAACGAGGTCCGGGACTCCCAGCTTCGAGTCCCTTATAAAAACTTGATCCCCCTGAACGAGGTCATCGCCGAGGCCTGCGAAAAAACGCCGGAATGCCAAAGCGTCTGGGATCAGTACTTCCGCTTCATCCACGAATTCGGGAATGAGCAGAAGATTCTCACCGAAGTCCCCGTTGCCGAGCTTTGCCGCATGCATCCGGAAAAAATCGGCCGGGGAATCGATCGGATGCGCAAAGGGCTGGTCAAAATCACTCCGGGCCACGACGGCGAATACGGCGCCATCCACCTCTTCGATCGAGAAGAAGAGGAGACGGCCGGCGCCGGTCAATTATCGTTGTTTTAAGAGAGATTAAATTTTTTATTCCTGCCTATTAAGTTCTTTAAAATGCAGCGTCGCCGCCTGGCCTCCTTGACATTGCCGCGTGCTGATTTTATATTTAATTATTAGGAAGGAGCACGGCGATGGAAATAGAAATGAGAATCAAAGGATTGGTTGTCGATCCTATCTCGAAAATGCCTATCGTCGTTTTGGAGGATCCCAGGAGCGAACGAATCCTTCCGATCTGGATCGGCGTTTTCGAAGCCAACGCCATCGCCTTGACGATCGAAAATATTCCCACGCCGCGGCCCATGACGCATGATCTGATGAGGGATTTTCTCCACAAGCTCAGCGTGACGATCGACCGTATCGTCGTCAACGATGTCCGGAACAACACGTTTTATGCGTCCATTCACTGCCGCTGTCAAGACCAAGAGATTATCTTTGATTCCCGGCCCTCGGACGCCATCGCCCTGGCTCTCCGCATGAATTCTCCCATCTTCGTCGAGGACGAGGTCGTGAACCGCGCTCATGGGCTTAAACTCGATGAAAATCTGGAGAACTCGGAGAACCTCCGCAAATGGCTGGAGACGCTGAAGCCGGAGGATTTCGGCAAGTATAAAATGTAGATCGCGCGGGTCCTCTCTCGGACTATCCCCGCCCATCCTCGCTTAAGACCTTCCCATCACCCTAAGCCTCGGATGGGCGGGGACATGCCGCGCCGCCCGCGTATTTCTTTTATCTTATCAAGGGTTCGTCAGCCAAAAAAAGAGAAATTCCATGAGTTCGGCGTATGTCACCGAATTTATGTCCGCAGGCGGAAGAGTAGGTACAGTCCGATGAGACCGAAGATCAAATTCGGTCCCCAAGCGGCGAGAAAGGCATTCAGGAAGCTCACGTAGCCGAGGCTACGAAAGACGCCGATCACGACCCAATAGATCATGACGATCGCCAGGCCGATGCCGATACCAACGAGAGTTCCGCGCTTGCCCATCGAAAAGGCGAAAGGAATGCCCAGCAGGGTCATAATCAAGGCGACAAAGGGGAATGAGATTTTCGAGTTCAAATCCACCCGCAGGCTATTGGTATCGAACCCCATCTTCTGGACCTCACGGATGTGCCGCCGGAGCTCGCCGTACGTCATTTGAGACGGCTCCTTGCTCTCCTTGAGGAAATAGCTTTTGCCTTCCTCCAACCGCAGGTCTAAGGATTTTTGTTTGGAAAACGCCACCGGCAGGTTGCCGCCGAATTCCCGGATCCAGCAGTTTTCCATATGGAGTGTTTCATCCTTCAGCCACGCCTTTTCGGCGTAAATCCACCGCCCCAACGTCCAGTCGGCGAGGTTGATGTCAAAAATGGAGAGTTGGCTAAAGACGGTTTTTCCCGGGTCGAAATAGGTATAATAATAAAATCGGTCTCTTCTTTTATTAGCCACCCAGCGGCGGTTCACGTAGCCATAGCTGCGGAGTGGGACGTCATTGATTTTGTTCCAGATCTCTTCGGCCTTCTTGCTGGATAGCGGGAGAACCTGCTCCTGAATGTGAAAGGCCAGCGCCCCTAAAACAAGAGCCATGGCCAGGACGGGAAGGATGGCCCGGTAGATGCTGATCCCGCTGGCTTTCATGGCCGTGATCTCATTGAATTTGGTGAACAGCCCGAGCGTCAAGAGCGTCGCGGTCAAGGCGGTTACGGGCAGCCCGAAATGGATGAACTCGGGAAGCCGGTAATAAATATAAGTGAGAAGCATGGACAGCGGCTTGTTGTGAATATAGAGGCTGCCGATACGGTCAAAGAACGTGACGATGACCGAGATGGCAATCAGGCTCATAAAAGCCAGGGCGCAGATCATCATGTATTTCCGGATGATATAGCGGTCCAGTATGTTGGGAAAAGGAAGAAACAACCGGGGAAGGCGGCGCCCCGACGTTTTTTCCCGCGGCGCGACGCCGTCCAATGTCAGAGGCCGGCGCCGAAAAGCGGATAACAACGGCCATTCTCGCGAGGAAGCGAAAAAAAGAAAAACGCTCAAGACCATGAGGATTATATTTCCGCCCCATATGCCGAGAAAGGGAGAAATCCGGCCCTCCATGGCTATTCTTTCTCCGGCCGTGATGAGAATATAATAAACCAGGATGATGACGAGGCTGAGCGTAAATCCGCTTGTCCGGCCTCCCTTCTTGGTCGAAACGCCGAGCGGCATTCCCAGAAAGACGAAAATCCAGCAGACAAAGGGCAGAGCGAATTTTTTATGAATTTCGATTTTGTAGGAGCGGGCGTCCCGTTCCGCTTGGTCCATCGCGGATAAATTTTTCAGGCGACGAATGTCGTTTTGGGGAAGGCCCGCTTGCTCAATCTCTTTTTTTTCCATGCTCAACCGGAACAACTTTGCATGCTCCCCATGAAGGCTTTGGAACAACTCCCCGATATTTTTTTCTCGAGCCCGTTTTTCCGCCGCATAAGACGAATACAGTCTCTCGATATTGATCTCTTCCTCAAAGTGGGCGGACGACGCCACGCTGTATTTATCGGGCGTTTGCAGGGAATGGGAATGCTGCCGGATGTCATAGAGTTCGAGGGAAGCCCGCCTGGCCTTGGCGTAAAAATTCAGCCGCCCTTTGCGGGCAAATACAACACGCGGCTCTTCAGGGGGGTCGGAGAAATAAATAAATATGTTCTCCCAATATTTATCGCGCCCGATGTCCTGGATGTAAAGCATCATTTGGGGAAAAGATTCATTGAACTCCCGGGGGCTAATCTGAAGCTGTACTTTATCGAGGACGGACTCGGTGACGGTCTGGATCCATTTGAAATTGGACGCCGGCGCCAAATAAAGCGTCAACAGAGAGGTCAGGAGCCAGCCTCCGAAGGCAAAAAGAAGAAGTGGCCGCAACATCCGCAGGTGACTCACGCCCAGCGTTTTGAACGCTGTGATTTCCGAATCCGTAGAGAGCCGGCCCAGCCCCGCCAGGATGCCCATCAAAACCGACATCGGAACCGTGAAGGCGAGAATGGCCGGAATGATATAGAGGAGCAGCTTGAGCGTGGCGCTCAAAGATACGCCCCGGGCGATAAACAGCTCCGAAAATTGAAGGAGCTGGTTCATGACCAGGACGAAACTGTAGACGACGAGGCCGACGAAGAACGGCGGGACGATTTCGCGGAGGACATACCGGTCGAAAAATTTGAACATGCGTTCAATTTATAGCATACAAAGAGAACAAAAGGAAACATCGTCAGCACCCGCCGTCCTTGACTTTCTCAACGTCCAAATCTATAAATGGGATCAATGAATCCGGCGATCTCGCGTAGAGGAATTTCGCCAGCGGCAGTGATCATGGCCTGCGCCGCGCTGGCCGGCCTGGCGCTTTTCATGGGTTTTTACAATTTGGACGGAAACCTGATGAACGATGACGAGGGCGCATATCTTTACAGCGCCTGGCGCGTCGGCTTGGGCGAGGTTCCTTACCGCGATTTCTTTGTCTCCCAAACGCCGTTGAGCCTTTATTTCGCCGCCGTCGTATTCAAATTATTCGGCCCTTCGGTCTGGGGAGCGCGGGCCTTATCTTATTTATTCATCCTGGGGACGGCGTATCTTATCTCGCGGGCATCTAAAAAATTCTTCAAATTTCCCGCTGGTCTTTCGTGCCTCGCGGCCGCCGTCTTTCTTTTCACCAAACACATCTATTTCCTGGGACGGACATTCATGCCGGATGGCGCGATGCTCTTTTTCTCAACGGCCGCGCTGTCGTTCGCTCTCGAATCCGAAACCGACGCTCCACCGCAATGCCAAAGGCGAAGCGTCTTCCTGTTCGGCGTCTTTTCAGGACTCGCCGCCCTGGCCAAGCTCAACGCTGTTTTGCTCATCGGCGGCTATGCGTTTTATCTTGTTTTTCTCATATCCAGGAAAGTCGACAACCCGCGAAGCATCATCAAAAAAGCTCTTCTCGCAGCGGCCGGCTTTTTTCTGACTTTTGGCCTTGTTTATATTTTGATGCTGATCTTCGTTCACGGGACCTATCGCGCCACGCTCGGGTTTCATCTGGCCAAAGAAAAAACGGCGGCCGCGAGCTTCGCCTCACTTGTGCTGACGAGGCTCATTCAGTTCGTCGGAAATCACAACTACGGCCTCGTTCTCTTGGCCGTCTCCGGCATGTTCTCGAGGCCGGTCTTCAAAGACAGGAAACGCAGCCTCCTCTTTTTCATGGCGCTCGGCGCCCTGGCGCAGATCTTTATCCCCGGGACCTTCTATCTACGATATGCCGTATTCGCTCTGGTTCCCTTGACGTTTTTCTTGGGCGACGGCGTCACCGGAATCGATTCGCTCAAAAAAGCCAAATATTTTATTTACCCGATCGCGGCCGCGCTCATCCTTCTCTGTCTCGCTCCGGCATTCAAACCCAATAAATTCCTGGCTTATGATAGGGACACCAGGGCTCTAGCCGGTTACGTCCGCGGCAATACGGCCGCCGGCGATTACATCTTTGGCGACGACCCCATTATCAATTTTCTAGCTCGGCGGACATGCCCGCCCCGACTCGTGGACGTTTCCGGAGCCATGACAAGAAGCGGCCAGATCACCGCCGCCGACATCCGGGCGGAGTGCGAGCGCTATCAAGTGAAATTGATCCTCGTTGAAAAAGGGCCGTCGGCCCATCATCTCAAGAATCTGAAGGATTATTCTCAATTCCAGGCATATTTAGCCCAGTCCTATGATTTCGCCGGGACCATGCCCAGGGAATTTTTAATGGTCGATGTTTATCGGCGGACAGATAAAACCAAAGAATTCGGTGACAGGCACTGAATTCGGTCTGATCGATGACGGACTCATGATGAACTCGGCGTCTTTTATCGAATTCCAAAACTAAAAAAAAGGGACGGCCCGAAGACCGTCCCTTCGTAAATCTTGCCTTGTCGTGTTGATAATCCGCTTAATACATGTCGCCCGGCGGAGCGGGATAGGCAGGTTTCTTTTCTTCCTCGGGGATATCCGTGATCAAGCCTTCGGTGGTGAGCAGCAGGCCCGCGATCGAGGCCGCGTTCTGCAGGGCGATGCGGACGACTTTGGTCGGATCGAGGATGCCGGACTTGATCATATCTTCGTAGTTCTCAGTCAGCGCGTTGAAGCCCATGTCCTGCTTCATCTCTTTGACTTTCTCGACGACGATCGAGCCTTCTTGTCCGGCGTTGTTCGCGATTTGGCGGATCGGCTCTTCAAGAGATCTCTTGATGATGTCCACGCCGATCTTCATATCGCCTTCGACCTTCAGCGCTTCGAGAACTTTTTGAGATCTGAGCAGGGCCACGCCTCCGCCCGGAACAATGCCCTCTTCGACGGCCGCTTTGGTGGCGTGCATGGCGTCTTCGACTCTGGCCTTTTTCTCCTTGAGTTCGGTCTCGGTGGCCGCGCCGACCTTAATCAAGGCCACGCCTCCGACCATCTTGGCCAGCCGCTCCTGGAGTTTCTCCCGGTCGTAGTCGGACGTCGTCTCATCGATCTGGGTGCGGATCTGCTTGATCCGGGCCTTAATATCGGACTCCTTGCCCTTCCCTTCGACGATCGTCGTGTTGTCCTTGTCGATGACGACCTTCTTCGCCTCGCCCAACCACTCGAGGTCGACTTTTTCCAGCTTCACGCCGATGTCCTCGGTGATGACCTTGCCGCCGGTGAGGATGCCGATATCTTCGAGCATCGCTTTCCGTCTGTCGCCGAATCCGGGAGCCTTCACCGCAGCGCAGAGGAACGTGCCCTTCAATTTGTTGACGACCAAGGTGGCCAGGGCCTCGCCCTCGACTTCTTCGGCGACCACGACGAGCGGCTTACCCATCCGGGCCACGTTCTCAAGCAGCGGGAGCATTTCTCTCAGATTACTGATCTTTTTTTCGTGGAGAAGGATGAGGGGGTTCTCCAGGACGCATTCCATCCGGTCAGGGTCGGTAATGAAGTAGGGCGAAAGATAACCGCGGTCGAATTGCATACCCTCCACGATATCGAGTGTGGTATCAAGTCCTTTGGCTTCCTCAACCGTGATGACGCCGTCCTTACCGACTTTTTCCATAGCTTCGGCGATGATCTTGCCGATGGATTCGTCGTTGTTCGCGGAGATGGCGCCGACCTGGGTGATCATCTCGCCGCTGACGTCCCGACTGAGTTTCTTGAGATCTTTGACGACTTCTTCGACGGCCTTGTCGATTCCCTTTTTAATGAGCATCGGGTTGGCGCCGGCCGTGACGTATTTCAGGCCTTCGGCATATATGGACTGGGCCAGGACGGTCGCGGTCGTGGTTCCGTCGCCGGCCACATCCGAAGTCTTGGACGCAACTTCTTTCACCAGCTGGGCGCCCATATTTTCCAGATGGTCTTTGAGCTCGACTTCTTTGGCGACCGTGACTCCGTCCTTGGTGCTGGTCGGGGAGCCGAATTTCTTGTCGATGACGACGTTTTTGCCCCGAGGGCCGAGCGTCGATTTGACAAGATTGCTGAGAATATTGACGCCTTTTAACAATGAATGTCTGGCTTCCTCGCCTAATACGATTTGTTTTGCCATAGTTCCTCCTATTCAGTTCCTCAGCCGAGTTTGGCGAGGATTTCCTCTTCGCGGAGAATCACGTGCTCGACGCCGTCGATGGTCACTTCCGTTCCGCCGTACTTGGCGATTAAAACCTTATCGCCTTTTTTTACTTCGAGGGGAACGACTTTTCCGTCCTCGTTAACGCGGCCCTTGCCCGCGGCGATCACTTCCGCCTCCTGGGACTTTTCCTTGGCGGTATCGGGGATAATGATTCCGCCTCTCCGGACTTCCTGTTCTTCTATTCTTTTTAGAAGAACTCGATCATATAGTGGGGTTATTTTCATAAAAACCTCCTTTTTTAATTATTATTAGCAGTCGATAATAAAGAGTGCTAATAATAACAAAAATAACGCGATTTGTCAAGAGAAAAACGAAAAAAATTAGCAGTCAAAAGATAGACTGCTAAATATATTTCTTGATTTTGAGCGTTTTTGCCCGGTTATGGAGTGTGTTGCGATGAATCCCCAGCGCCGTGGCCATTTTTGTCATATTTCCCTTGTATTTTTTGGCAGCCGATTCTAAATAAATCTTTTGAAATTCTTTGAGCGCATCCTTGAAGCGGACTTCTCTGTCCACAAGGTCTTTGACGAGCAGCTCCATCTTCTGATGGATGTTGAGGTCATCAAATTTTCTGTCCATCTTTTTTCTCGGCCGGATTAATCGGCGGCTGGGTGATCTCGCTGTATTTAGCTTTGATTTTATCCTTAAGATCTTGGGGAACAAGGCCGATGATGATGCTTGTAGCCTTATCGCAAAGGGGCCTCAGCTTTGAATTCACCAAAGCCCGGTCATTGAGGGGGAACGCATAGAGAGCCGAGACCAGCGCGCAGCAGATGAGAATTCCCTCCAAAAACCCGATAATGCCGCCCAGGAGATGCGTCACGAATGTCAGCGATCCCTTGGTCAGCCTAGAGATCCAGCTGGCAACGACGCCCCCGACGATAAGAATCACGACAAAAACAATGAAAAATCCCAGGAAGTTGGCCGTCATCGGATTGGAGATAAATTTCCTCATGAAGCTGGCAACCGGATCATAAAAACGGCCGGCCAGCACGATCGCGGCCACAATGACCAGCAACCCCATCAATTCTCGAACGAATCCTTTTATGAAGCCGATGATCACGGCTAAAAGCAAAATCGCCGCTAATGCGATATCCAGCCAGTTAAGCATGATGTGCCCTCCTCTCTTTCAATTTTTCAATCATACTATAAGTCCCGTCTTTAATAAAACCAAAAAATATATGCGGCTTGATGCGGCCGTGGAAATCTGAACCCGCGGTCGGCACGAGATCGAGGGCCTCGGCTGCTTCGCGATAAAAATCCGTCTGCTCTCGATCGTGATACGAAGTGTAAACTTCGACGCCGGCCAGCCCGCGTTCCTTCAATTGGACCAGATCGTCCTCGGTTGCGTTTTCGAAATAAGCGCCGGGATGGGCCAGCACCGGCACGGCTCCGGCTTGCGGCGCGAGATCAATAACTTCGACTAAAGCGATATGCCTCTTGGGAATAAAAGCCGGCTTCCCCTCCATGAAATAATCTTGATAAAAAAGATAGGGCGCCGGCCTGGGATTGGCGGCCAGATAATATTTTCGAAGAGATGGGTTGTTTTTGGATTCGGGCTTATCCAATAGGATTTGGGCGATGGTGACGCCTAAAGGAGGAACGCCCTTGGAGCGGGCTAGGACTTCCTCCCAGCCGATCTCGATGCCGAGGGATTGCAGTTTTTCCACGCGTCCCCGGGCTTCCAAATATCTTCCTTCGGAGACCCTGGCGGAGATCCGCTTAATGATCGGGCTCTCCCAGTTTAAAAACGGCAGAAGGCAATGAAATTCGCGGCCGTCAAAGAGCGTGGTCACTTCCATGCTGGGAATGACTTCGATCCCTTCATCTCGTCCCAAGTCCGAGGCTTCCGGATAGGCGGCGACGGTATCGTGATCGGCGATGGACAAGGCCTCGAAGCCGTTTTCTTTGGCCATGCGAATCAAATCCAGGGGCGAAAAATCGCCGTCGCTACTTTTGTTGGAATGGATATGAAGGTCGACGATACCGCTCATTAAAGATCGGCCTTTCCGGTGAGAAGACGGTAAATCTCCAAGTATTTTTCCGACGTCTTGGCAATGATGTCCTCGGGAAGCGCCGGCGGATCGGACTTTTTGTCCCATTTCGTGCTTTCCAAATAATCGCGGACGAACTGCTTGTCCAGGCTCGGCTGGCTTTTGCCGGGCTCATAGCTCGCCAGCGGCCAGAACCTCGAGGAATCCGGCGTGAAGGCCTCATCCACCAGAACCAGCTCGCCCTTTTCCAGGCCGAATTCGAATTTTGTATCGGCGATGATGATCCCTCGAGACAGGGCATGCAAGGAGGCTTTTTGGTAGAGCTCGATGCTGACTTTCTTTATTTTCTTGGCCAGCGCTCCGCCGATCGTTTTCTGCATGTCTTTAAAGCTGATGTTTTCATCATGCCCCCGCTCGGCTTTCGTCGATGGCGTGAAAATCGGCTCTTCCAGCCGGTCCGATTCGCGAAGGCCGGCGGGCAGCTTGATGCCGCTCGTTTTTCTCGTGGACTTGTATTCTTTCCAGCCCGAGCCTGAAAGATAACCGCGGACGACGCATTCGACGGGAACGATCGCCGTCTTTTTGACCAGCATGGTCCGTTTATCCAGCCTGTCCCTGTATTTGGCGAGCGCCGGCGGGAACTTGTCGACGTCGGCCGCGAGGAGATGGTTGGGACAAACGAGCGACGTATAGTCAAACCAGAATCTGGAGAGCTGGGTCAGAACCTTCCCTTTGGACGGGATGAGCGAGGGAAGGACAAAATCGAACGCCGAAATCCGGTCCGTGGCGATGATCAGGAGCTTGTCTTCGATTTCATAAACGTTCCGGACTTTCCCTTTTTTAAAAAGAGGCAATTCGGGGATACAAATGTCGGCATATGTTTGTTCCATGTTACACCGTGAATGAAGAAAATCAGAATCACCGGCAATCATACAAGAATCTCGCGCGCCTTTCAACTACAATGGGGTCAGGTCTTAACATTTGACATTTCGATGAGGATGTCCGAAAAAATTGATAGTCACCAATGGCCTCTTTCAAAAAAAAGCGGGGATTCATAAATGTCAAATGTTAAGACCTGACCCCAATAAAGTTGAACAGCCGTCCGACATCATTTTTATCCCTTCGGTAAGAATGGAACTCCGGGTCGCAATGCGTGCAGATATCAATGTCGAAAATATTTTCTTCGCCCAGGCCTTGATGAACCAATTGGCGGCGGTTGGCGGCGCGCAGGTCTAAATGATATTTATCTTTGTGTTCGGAATGCCGCTCGAAAATGTCATCCGGCAAATCGGAGTCCCGAAAGCTTGTCCGGACGTCCTGGCCCACTTCATAACACGCCGGGCCGATGCAGGGCCCCAGTGCCGCGAGAAGCGAAGAAGGATCGCAGTTGTAATGTTCTCTGAGCTTTTGAATCGTTTGTTCGGCGATACGCCTTTGCGTCCCGCGCCAACCGCAGTGGATGGCTGCGATCACTCGCCGGGATTCATCGATAACAAAGACCGGCAGGCAATCGGCCGTCTTTATAATCAAAATAATTCCCGGCACATTCGTGGCCAGGACATCTCCTTGGAGTCTTCGTTTTGGAACGGCATCGATGAATCGAATGTCATCCGAGTGAATCTGGTCGAGCCAAACGATCGAAAAATATTTCCACTCCGGCTTTTTCCGAAAATCCCGGAGGGCCAAACACCGGGTACCGAAACCGTGCCTGAGCCAGGGGATTCGCGAAAATCGCGGAATCGTAAGATATTTCGGGGCCTCCGATTCGGTCATTGTTCAATTTTATATTACAGCCTAAAGGATGTTTCAAGCGAAAGCATCTCCGTACCGTTTCAAGTTTCGCTATTGCCCTTTGCTAAAAGTGATTGTATCATAGCCTGTTATGAGCGAGCGCATCAGCCTGCGCGAAATCAATTTTAAATCCAAGATGGGGAAATAGATGAAAATCCCAGTGTCATACGCGTTGTTGTTTTTAGTTTTGGGGGCAGTCCATCCGTCTTCTGAGGACCGGCCGCGCCTCAGGGAATTCGGCTTCAAGACCGGGGTGCTCGATCCCGGCCCTTTGAACGCTATCACCGATGTGGCTGGCGTCAAAGTCGGACACATGACGCTCATCGAAGGCAAAGACGTCCGGACCGGCGTCACGGCCATCCTCCCTCATGAAGGTAATATTTTTCAAGATAAAGTTCCGGCCGCCGTTTATGTCGCCAATGGGTTCGGCAAACTCATGGGCTCGACTCAGATCGAAGAGCTCGGCCATCTTGAAACGCCGATCATCCTGACCAACACGCTGAGCGTCCCGACAGCCGCCGACGCCGTGCTCGACTATGTCCTCGGCCTTCCCGAAAATAAAAACGTCGAATCCGTCAATCCCGTGGTCGGGGAAACAAACGACGGCTGGTTGAATGACATCCGCGGCCGCCACATCAAAAAAGAGCACGTGCTGGAGGCGATCAAGAATGCCAAGTCAGGCCCGGTTGAAGAAGGCGCGGTCGGAGCCGGCACCGGGACGATTTGCTATAATTTTAAAGGAGGCATCGGCACGTCGTCGCGCAAGCTTCCGCCTTCGCAGGGCGGCTATACCGTCGGCGTGCTCGTTCAGACCAACCACGGCGGCGTTTTCCAGATCAACGGCATTCCCGTCGGCCAGAAGCTCGGCGAAATCTTCAGCTGGAATAAACAGACGCTGAAAAAAGATTTAAAACCGGCCGGCGAAGGTTCGTGTATGATCGTCGCTGCGACCGACGCGCCGCTTGACAGCCGCAACCTCAAGCGGCTCGCCAAGCGCGCTCTGCTCGGCATCGCCAGGACCGGAGGCTTCTATTCGGGCTCGAGCGGGGATTACGCGATCGCCTTCTCTACGGCTAAAGACGTCCGGATAGCGCATCAGGCTGCGTCGGCCACCCAGACGGTAACGCTCCTGCGAAACGACCACATGACGCCGCTTTTTCTTGCGGCGGCCGAGGCCGCTGAAGAGGCGATCCTCAACTCCCTTTTCAAGGCGCAGCGCATGGAAGGCAAAGACGGCCGTGTCGCTGAAGCCCTGCCTCTGGAAAAAATAAAGGAATGGATGAAAAAATGAAAAAGACGATCGGGATCCTGGGAGGCATGGGACCCGAGGCGACGGCATACTTTTTTGATTTAATCATCAAGAACACGCGCGCCGCCTGCGACCAGGAACATATTCCAGTGCTCATCTGGAACAATCCCAAAATCCCCGCGCGGACGGAGGCGATATTGCGCGGCGGTCCGAGCCCGCTCCCGATGTTGCTTGAAGGCGTTAGGATTTTGGAAACAGCCGGCGCCGGATTGATCGCCATGCCCTGCATCACCGCCCATTTTTACGCTCGTCAAATCGCGGCCCGCACGAAAGTGCCGTTCATCAACCTGATCGATGAATCCCTGCGCTACGCTGTGAAAAAAATCCCCGGCTTAAAAAAGGCCGGGCTCGTTGCCAGCTCCGGGACCGTAGAGTCCAAGCTATTTCATGAAACGTTCCAAAAACGAGGACTCGAGATCATCACGCCCCGACCGCGGGAACAACTCGAGGTCCAGGTCGCTATTTTTGGAAAAAACGGTATCAAAGCCGGAACTACGACGGGGCGACCGCGGAACACTATCCTTCGCCTGGCCCGCCGGCTCGTCGACCGCGGCGTGGAGGCTGTTATCGCGGGCTGCACCGAAGTCCCGCTCGTATTGAAAGCCGAAGACCTTTCCGTGCCGCTCATCGAGCCCATGAAAATCGGGGCGCTCGCCTGCATTGCCAAAGCCGGATATAAAACAAAGGAATAAAAAACTCAGACGCATATTTTTTCCTGGAATTCTTTGAGCTTGAATTTGAACTTTAGGAAAATTGGGAAGAAGGGCGGCCTATATTTCGCCAAAATGAGGGAGGTATTGTATGAAAAAATCCGTCTTCAAATCCGTCGTAAGAGTATCGATGATCGTCTTTCTTGCTTTTTTCTTCGTCGGCGCCTCTTTCGTCGCCTCCTCTGAAAAGAAAGACACCGAGAAATCGCGGCCGACAGATCCGGCCTCGCAGAGACAAAATAGCGACAACCAAGAGACAAAGGAAAAAGAGCAGGCCGCCGCAGCCAAGCAGCACTTCGAGATCACGGTCACCGCGCCGCGCGTGGAGATCCCGCTTAAGTCCAACCCGGCGGCGACAACGGTCGTGGAAACTCGACTTTTGCCGGCCATGCCTCGAACGATCGCCATCGACGAAGCCTTGAAGCTCGTGCCGGGCGTCAAGGTGGACAACCAGGCCGACGGCGAGCGCGTCCATCTTTCGATCCGCGGCCAGGGAATCCTGACCGAGCGCGGCACCCGCGGCATCAAGACGCTCGTCGACGGCGTTCCGCTCAACGACCCGTCGGGATTCGTCTCCGATTTCTTCGACATCGATTGGGCGACGGTCAACCGCATCGAAGTCCTGCGCGGTCCGGCCGCGGCTTTCTACGGCAGCGGCTCGTCGGGCGGCATCCTGAACGTCCTGACCCAAGACGGCGGCCCCCAGCCGATCTCCGGCAGCGGCTTCCTCACAGCCGGATCCTACGGCTTTTATAAGGGCCTGGCCGAGGCCGGAGGGACGACCGGCCCGATGAATTACCGAATTTCCGGATCTTATCTTTCAGGAGACGGCTACCGCGATCATACGAAATACTGGGCCAATAATTTCTACGGCAAGTTCCATTTCAATGTGTCGTCCGCCGTCAAGCTGACAGCCATCCTCGGCTGGACGGATTTCTTCAACGATAACGCCGAGGGGCTCAACCTCGCCTGGTTCAGCTCAAACCCCAGCGAAGCTCGGAAGAGGGGAAACCCCGACTCCTATTCGCTCGATGAATACGAGAAAACGCCCAGCTCGTATCGACAAATGTTCGGCGAAGATCGAATGCCGTTCAACGAATATCAGAAAACGAGCCGGCTCACGAATGGTATTGCGGGGACAGCCGGGCTCGGCCCGAACCTGGACCTCGCTTTCAGCGCTTATTTCCGCCATACCAAGTACACGGAGTCCGTACCGTCCTCGCTCATCCATCGCGCCTATGACACGCCCGGGTTCTCGCTCCAGGTCAACCACCATGCGGGCGAAGGCTGGCTCAAGAACCACTTGAGCGTGGGCGTTGACCTCGGCTGGCAGACGATCGACGAATACAAGCATCCCAACCTGGGCGATGCCGTCGAAGGGCCGGAGATGCTCTCCGACCAGACCATGTCCCAGAGCGGAGCAGGCGTCTTTGTCCTGGACCGCGTCGAACTCGGCCCACAATGGGGTATGTCGTTGAGCCTCCGCTACGACCAAGTCACGAACAAGCTGGACGACAAGCTTAAGGCCAGCAGCTTGGACTTCTCGGGCGAAGCGTCGTTTAAAAAAGCGACGGGAAGAGTCGGCGTCACTTGGAACCCGCTTTCCACCTTCGGCCTTTACGCCAGCTGGGGCACCGGATTCCTGCCGCCAGGGACTGAAGAGTTGGTCAACAACCCTTACGCCCTCAGCGGATTCAATACGAAGCTCGTCTCGGCCACGTCGAACGGCGAGGAGATCGGCGCACGCGGCTCAATCAGCGATTCGTTCACCTACGACCTCGCTCTTTTCTATCTCGCCACGAACAATGATTTCGGCCGCTATCGTGTGACATGGCGACCCATGGAGACATTCTACGGCAACGTCGGTTCGACCGCCCGCTACGGCTTGGAGACTTTCATCTCCTGGTATCCCATCGAGCCATTGGCTTTGAGGCTGGCATATACCTATTCTCATTTCAAGTACGATTCTGTCCAGACCCTCGACGTGGGAGTCACGTACAGGGGAACATGGCTTCCCAACTGTCCTCATCACCAGCTCTATCTCGACGGCGAATTCAAGATCACGCCCGCTTTGACGGCCGGCGCTTCGTTGGAATACATGAGCTCCTGGTACATCGACTCGACGAACAGGGTTCTTCCGAACGGCTATGGCCGCACCGATCCGTACGCTCTCGTCCATATCCGGCTCGGCTACAAGTTCAAGCTCGGCGGCATGCCGTCAGAGATCATGCTCTCCGGCCGGAACATCTTCGGCGTCGAATACTATGGCTTTACAGAGCCCGATCCGGACGGCAACTCCTACCAACCTGCGCCCACGGCCGAGTGGTCGATTGGCTTACGGATCGGGCTCGGAAAAACCAAATAAGGCGCTCTTATATTTTGTGTCGGCATGAATTGTAAAAAAGGAGGCCCGGGAACGGCCTCGCTCCCGCTCAAGTTTTTAACGCCGTTCCCTCGCCTTTCTTAACCCCCACAAAATGGAATAGACTCTCAAATTAAAATTTGTGAAGCCTTCCGAGCCCTCCGAGCCCTCCGTGCTTGACTTTAAGGGTCTGTTCGGGTATAAATTCGATACTTTCCCATATGTGAGGAGGTGAATTTCGTGGCGTTTGTCGTTGTTGACGAAGGAGAATCGCTCGAAAGCGCGCTAAAAAGATTTAAGAGAAGAGTTCAACAAGAAGCGATTATCAAGGAAATCAAGAAGCATTCTGTCTATTTCAAGCCCGGCGAGAAAAAGCGAATGAAAGAAGCCCAGGCGCGAAAGCGGATGCGACGCCGGATGAAGAGAGATAAAGAACTCGAATATTGATCATTCATCCTCCTCAAGAGACAAATCCTGCAAAGAAATCTACCTGGTTGGGGGTGAGGTTTCCTTCGGTTCGGAGCTCTTTTCACGGCCACAAGCTTTATGATACGTTAAAGAAGATCCCAAAGGGAAAGACATGCGGTATTTGATTTTCAGCGATATCCACGGCAACCTGGAGGCCTTGAACGCGCTTCTGAAATTCGCCCAGAAACGGAAAATCGACCATTTTGTCTTTTTGGGAGATTTGGTCGGATACGGCGCATCACCCAACGAGACCATCCAGAAGGTGAGGAATCTTCGGCCTCTGGCGATCATCCGGGGAAATCACGACAAGGCGGTCAGCGGCTTCGATTCCATCGAAACCTTTAATCCCATCGCGGCCGCGGCGATTCACTGGACCAAAAAGAGCATTTTGAAAAAAAACAACGAGTTCCTCGGCCGCATCCGAAAAGGCCCGCTTGTCATCAACAATCAGTTCGAGATCTGCCACGGTTCGCCTTTCGACGAAGACTACTATATTTTCGGAGAATTCGACGCCGATGAAGCGTTCGACTATTTAAAAACGGCTCTCTGTTTCTTCGGCCACACTCATTTTCCTTTCGTCTACACTAAGCGGGACAATGTCGTGGAGGGGACGTTCCTCGAAGGGAATTCCGAAGAAGTTAAACTGGAAAAGGGCGTCACATACCTCATTAATCCCGGGTCCGTAGGGCAGCCCCGCGACAGAAATTCGCGGGCGGCCTTCGCCATCTACGACTCAGACCAAAGCCTTATTAAGTTTTTCCGGCTGGAATACGACATCAAGGAAGCGCAGGACAAAATCATCAAGGAAAACCTCCCGCCCGCGCTCGCCGAGCGGCTGTCGCTCGGAATTTAATAAGGGGTCAGGTCTTAACATTTGACATTTGCCAAGATAGCAAGACAGTGATCTTGTTTTCACCCGTGAGACAATCATCTCAATCTCAATTTTTTTTCATGGGCTGAAGGCCCAAATGTCAAATGTTAAGACCTGACCCCTATATTCTATTCTAAATCTTTGAGTTGGCGTAGCAGTACAAGCAGCAATGGGGGCAGGACTGCGTATAACTCCCGATGTCGATCGATTCGGTGCAGCCGCATTCGGCGCGTTGGCTCCTATCCTTGGCTGACGAAGCCGGCTCGCGCCGGGGATGAAGCCCTCTTAAAAGCTCCCCGTCGATACAGGCCGACGCCTGAATGCCGGGAACTTTGGTCAAAAAATTCTGGCTGCAAGAAAATAGACGGAGTTTCCATTGTGCAGCCGTCTTCGCCAGGCTCCGGGCCGCTTCGAGTTTCTCATCCTGGCCGGGGTCCAGATATCGAAAGTCATGCGTCCGGGCACGGCGCAGGGCTTTTCCATACCATTGCGTGAAGCTCATCCGGATATCCTTAATCCCGACATGCGCCGCTTCTTCCGCGAGCGTCCCGAAAAAATCAAGATTAGACACGGTTTTCCCGCCTTCGCTCCAAAATACAACTGGATCAAAGCGGAGCGAAACACGCCTCGGAGACCCGGCGATGGCGACAAGGTCAGGAAGTTGCGCCAGCGCCGAGGCCGGAAACGGGACGACTTTCTCGATAAAACTGCCGCCCAGCCCTGTGATCGTGAAGTGAATATATAATTGCGAATATTTTTGAAGAGCGTCCCGGAGGCCGCCGCTGTTATTGATCAGATTGGAAAAGTCCTTCGACCAAAGAACTATTGTATGGACGACGTCAGGCTTCAAATCCACCGCGAATACCCGGCCGGACGGCCCGAAAACCAGAGCTTTTTCCTTCTTTAAGACTCCGGCCAGCCAGTCCGGGAAAAAAGTGATGAGGTCCGTCCTTCGGGAAGCGCTGATCACCTTTTTCATTGTTCCTTGACAGCCCGGACAAATGACTTTAGTATTCTAGCCTCAGAGGTCGCGTCGATCAATGCCGCTTCTTAAAGCAGAAAATCTCGTGAAAAGCTTCGGCAGCCGCCTCGTCGTCAAAGGAGTGAGCTTGGGCATTCATTCGGGCGAAATCATCGGACTCCTCGGCCGAAACGGCGCGGGCAAGACGACGATCTTCCAAATGATCGTCGGACTGCTCAGGCCGGACGACGGAGAAATTTTTCTCGATGAAGAAGACATATCCCGGGCGCCGACCCACCGCAGGGCGATCGCCGGCCTGACTTATCTTCCCCAAGAAAACTCCGTTTTTCTCAAGGCCTCGGTCATGGACAATCTCCGGCTCGCGCTCGAGCTCCAGCCGTATCCTCCGGACGAACGGGAACGGATGGCCCACAGCCTTCTTGCGGAATTCGGGATGAGTCATCTGGCAAGGCATTCCGCCGACAGCCTTTCCGGAGGAGAGCGGCGTAGGCTGGAAATCGCCCGCGCTCTCGTTCTCAAGCCGAAATTCCTTCTCCTGGATGAGCCGTTCATGGGCATTGATCCGCTGACAATTATCGAAATCCAGAAAATCTTGATCCGACTGAAAAACAAAGCCATCGGCATCCTGCTCGCCGATCATAACGTCAGAGACACTTTCAGGATCGCGGACCGGGCTTATATTATCGAGGAAGGCGAAATTCTTGTCGAAGACTCGCCCCTGCGGCTGGCGGTCAACGCCGAGGCCAAGGAAAAATTTTTAGGAATGGAGTTTACGTTTGGAGAAGAACGGCGGTTTCAATCTTTGGGCGAAACCACCCGGTCGCCCAGCGTTTCTCCCAGAAAAAACAAGAAAAGGAAGAAATAGGCAACAAGGAGAACTCCATAAAAAAGGGCGACGGATACAACTGACATCGAGATCAATTTCGCGAGCCGGACCGCCATCAAGCGCGAAGCCAGCCAGACCGAAACAAGCCAAATAATCGAAATGAAGATGAGGTCGAAAAGAATCGCCCGGATTTTGGCGAATACGCCGAGCCGGGAACGCAGCCGCGGCCGCCGAATCGGCCTCTTTCCCGCGGCTTGAACCTCCGGTTCGAGGATCTCGGGCTCTCCCAATCCTTCCATGATTTCGGCCTCTTCTTTGGGGATCAGTATTTTTTCCCGAGTCATTGATTCCGGAATTCCCATTCGCGTCCGGCCGGAGGTCTGCTGTTCGACGTGGCTGTAGATCTCTTCCTTAAATTCGAAGGTATCTCCAGGGACAAAACTCAGGACGTCCTCCGCCACCGGTTTTTCTTTTCCTCCCTCCTCTCCACGGACGGATAGCGGAGCCTTATCCACAATCTCTGCCCAGGGCGGCAGATCGTCTCTCGACTCCGAAGGGACGTTATCTCTCGATTTTCTTTCCAGAGGCTCAAGAATTTTTTCATCCTCATCGGCTAGATCGCTCTTCTTTTGCTTCTTCTCCAAAACGGCGATTAAACGCGCGATCTCTTCTGGCGTATTAATCTTCATCTTTGAGATGTCGACTTCTTCCTGGCTATCTTCTTTATCCTCTTCGTCGCCCGTTTTCTCATGAAGTTCCTCAGGTTCCGCTTCTTCTTCGAGAGTATTCTTCAAGGGCGGCTCCGGCCCTTCCTCGGGAATAATCTCTTCCCTAGGACGATCGGCTGTCCGGACTTTTCGTTTCGGGGGAACGCGGGATTCCTCCGGCTTGACTTCGCCCGGAAACACGCCGCCGCCCTCGAGAACTTCCTCGAGGTCGATTTCCTCCTTCTGTTCCTCGGTGTCGAGAAATTCCAGGGGAGGCTCGGCCTTCTCTTCTTCCTTGAAATCTTCGTCGACGATTTTTTCGCCGGGGATGTTTTCCTCGACGGACTCATCCTCGGGGAAAAGGAGTTGGGTGCCGCAATTATTGCAATATTTCTGGGATTCGTCGATGATCGCCTTGCAATACGGACAGCGTCGTATGGCCATTAATCTATATATAAAAGGAAAAACGACGGATGTCAACAAAATTGACTTTCTCGGGAATTTGGCTGAAAATATGGCCCGGCTGGGCGATTAACTCAGTGGCCAGAGTGCTACCTTCACACGGTAGAAGTCAGAGGTTCAAATCCTCTATCGCCCATCCTCATTTTTATAAATTATTATTTAATTTTGGTGACAGACAACGCAATCCCCAAATTCATGTGCTTCATGATCGGCTCGTTTCGATAATGAGTTGTCTGTCACCGAAATCTTGATTAGGTGTCAAGGTTTGTGTCCGTGGTGGACGAAAAATAGCACGGCAGTGTTTCGATCCGAAAAAGCGTCCGTTGTGGTGGCGAGCGGAACAGTGCCTCGAGTTGCCCGCCCTGCTCGCCTTGCCAAAACCTAGGCCATGCTATAGCATGGATAAGAGAGGTGAGAGCATGAAGCATGAAAAGCGAATTTCCCTGTGGATCTCGGGTGTACTCGCGGTGGCGATTGCCTTCGCCTGGTTGACCGCTCTCTCGAGACATGCCCTGGCAGAGAAAGTTTACAACCTCACTGAAAATAACGCTCCTCGTCCGGCCCACTTGATGTACCTGACGGAAGAGGAGTTCCGCGGTCTTTTCGCCAATCGCGAAAAGCCCAACGCCGGATTCTGCAAAGTCCCGTGCAGCCATCGTCTCATCGGCACTCGGGAAGACGGGCGGCCGTTTATCCGGGGCGAGTGGCTGTTGGACAAGAAGACCGGCAAGCTCGACCTTGAATACCGTCCCGGGCGAAGCACGCTGGAGAACGGCAATCCGTACTTCTGCCATGTCACCGCGGTTTACCGCTATGCGCCGCCCGAAGCCGAGCAGCCCCGTTCCACCGAACACAACCAGCCGCCCTACCGGCGGCTGGACATGGATATATTCGCCTCTATCAACGCCGGGTACACCGCGCAGGCCATCCGCGAATGGAAAGAGAGGGACGCCAAACGGTACAGGGAAGAGGTCAAGGACCCGAAGAGCTCCTCTTACTCATACCGCTATATCGAGGACCTGGGCTTCGGTTTGGACCGCAACGACATGTACGTGATGCTCAACCGCACGGGCAAGTCCTGCCAGGTCTTCATCAAGCTCGACAGTGCCAAGCCCTGGCTCCATGCGGATATTTTCCTTAACATGGAAGATGGCGCCGTCAGTCAGGAGCGCGCAATCTCAATTGCTCGCAACGCCGCGGCAATCATTGCGAAGAAGGGATTCGGCGCGAATGCGAAGGTGGACATGGGCAAAGAAGATGAGGCGGGCTTCACCGATGTCTGGACTGCGGATCGTATTGGCAAGATGCCCGAGGAAGATCACCACGAGAATCGGATACGGCTTGGCAAGCTCTTCTACGTTGTGTGCGCGTACAAACTGCCTGAGGCGAAGGAGGATGTCGAGATATCGTTGTGGATGATGCCCGGCGCTGATGCCGTAGCCGCCAGCCGTGAGCGCTGCGAACGTGTGAAATCAATCGATAGCATCTATACGACGCCCCTGGAGTCCAAGATGCGGCGGGACATGGAAAAGGATGTGACACATACGGCGGACAGGAAGTGTATAGCCACGGGCCCGGTCTCGGTCAGGACTCTAGCTGACGGCACATTTGTGGCCTCGTTTACCATCATCACCGCCGATCCGATGGAGCCTTTCATAATAGGACCCGGGGCGTGGGAGATGGAGGTGCTCATGCAGGCCTACCGACACGACCCGGGGAACGAGGAAGGGCGCACCCACATGGTAGAGATTTCCAAGCGCAGGATTGCAGTCACCATCGTAGACGATCCCGAATTTTCGGCCAAAGTGCTCAAACCGCCGGAGAAAGCCACGTCGACCAAGAAAAAAGGAGAAAAAAGCTAAGTCGCGTCCGCACTTTCCTCTCAATAAGAAAGATTTTATTGCCCTGCAGCTTCCTTCATACGATAGAAGTCAGAGGTTCAAATCCTCTATCGCCCATCCTTCCCAAAGATGCCTACCTTAAGTCCCCCTAATTACAGAGGGGGACTTCAGGGGGTTAAGAGATTTTGACAGAGATGGGGGCGTCTTTGGCATAGTAACGCCTACCTTTTTCGGGGCCCCTCCTAATTCCCTTGAAGGGGAAGGGGAGGTTAATACGATTAAAAAAGAATCTTGGAGGCGTTTCGGACTTCTTTGTGACCTTGCGCCATTCCCCTGCCCGGCAAAATGACGGACGTGTCCAAACTGCGCCCAAAATTTGTCAGGAATATCAAAAGAAATCAAAATACCGAAAAGGGCAATGAAAGGATGCTATCATGGAGAGAATCTCCAGACTTTGTTATTGTCCTATATTCTCTATGATAAAAATTCTGTGCCTGTCCAGTTCGAGCCAGAATTTTATGGCCTGCTTCCTGACATAATCCCCGTACGGCTCAGTCAAATTGCCATAGCTTTCGATAGCCTTTAAGATAGCTGCTTCGATTATTTCTACCTTTTCTCTCCTTATGGACGTTCGTCTGGGCAAAAAATTTCCTTGTCAGAAGAAGACTGAAATATCCCGTGAGAAAAGGGATTAAGAAAAACATGACTAAATTTTCAACATTTCCGTTTTCTTCTATGGCGCGGAAGGAGCAACCGACACGCACACTCCAACCCTTATTTTTAATGCCATACCGAGCCTATTTTCTGTAGAAAAAGCATCAACACTTGACAAGACGGGCATTGGGGATTATATTATCGATAATGGTTATCATTATCAATTAGGAGTGTTCAGATGCCGGGTCCACATAAATGGCAACATTGCTTCCGCGAGCACGTTTCGCGCTGGACGGTTCCCCGCGAGGCTATCCTGGATCTTCTGGGCCGCACCTCTCAGCACGTGAGTGCCAAGGAAATATATAGTTCCCTCTATCCGCTGTATCCCGGCATCGGCCTAACGACGGTTTATCGCACTCTGGAGATCCTGCATCGCTTGGGGCTCGTCCAAAAAATAGCTTCAGCTGAGGGCCAGAGCCGTTACGAGCTGAAAAGGGGAGATAAGAAAGATCACCATCATCATCTCATTTGCACCAGATGCGGCAGGATCATCGATTACCGCGATTTCGTCCAGGAAGAGCTGGAACTGGTGAAAAAGACAGAAGAAGCCCTGGCCGAAAGATACAACTTTGCCATTAAGGACCATAACATTGAATTCTTAGGCTTATGTAAAAACTGTCAACCAAAAAATCTTTAAAAAAGGAGGTAAAAAAAATGCCAATGGGAGATAGAACAGGTCCCTGGGGATTGGGACCGAGAAGCGGGCGTGGTCTGGGGTATTGTGCTGGTTACCCTTATCCAGGATTCATGAATCCAGGGCCAGGCTTTCTTTTCGGCCGCAGATTGGGCCGGGGCTCTGGCAGAGGCCTGGGATTCGACAGGGGACCCGGCTTCTGGCGGGCTGGATATGGTCGGTGCTGGGGATACCCTTATCCTCCGGTTGCCCCATTTACCTATCCGCCGGAAATGATGCACGGCTATCCCTTCCCGCCTGCCTATAGTTATCCCTATAGAATTAGCCCCATGCCGGCGTCTCAACCCGGCGGATCAAAAAGCTAATTAAGAACGAGAATTTTCCGAGGAAAGGAGGTGAGTCAAATGCCATTTGGAATGGGACGAGCAGGATGGTTTTATGGGCCTCATTTCACGCCTTGGATGAGATGCTGGAGTCCGTGGTTCATGGCGCCCTACGGGACGCTTTTTCCGCCTTTCACTCAGGATGAAGAAGTCGCCTTCCTTGAAGAGCAGGCCAAAATCCTGGAGGATCAACTGGGCCAAAGCCGAAAAAGGCTCGATGAGCTCAAAAAGCAAAAAAAGGAGTCAAAATGAGAAACAGATGGATGTATCACCTTACCGGATTGCCCGGCTGGATGAGATTCGGGTTTTCCCCTGGCTGGCTGGGGAGAAGCCCTTCTGGACTAGGCCCGGCTGCTCAATACCTGATGACTGGAACCTGGCCAACTCCCCAGATGAATTATGCCTGGAAACGGAGCATGATTCCATTCGCCCCGATGCCTGGCTTTCCTATGCCTGGCTTCCCCACACCTTATGATCCCTGGGGAGCCGCTGAGATAACGCCTGAGAAAGAGCTCGAATTTCTCAAAGTAGAGGCAGAGGGAATCGAGGATGAACTCGAAGCGATCGAAAAGCGCATCAAAGAATTCGAAGGAGAAAGGGGATGAAAATCGCAATTTCTGCCTCAGGCCCAGATTTCGCCGCCTCCGTTGACCCGAGGTTTGGAAGATGCTCTTATTTCCTCTTTATTGATACCGAAACCATGGAATTTGAAGCGGTGCAAAATCCTAACATTTCCTCTGCCAGTGGAACCGGCATCCAATCGGCCCAGCTTATCGCTAACAAGGGGGCCAAGGCTTTACTTACAGGAAGTTGCGGGCCCAACGCCTTCCAAACTCTCCAGGCGGCTGGAGTCGAGGTCATTGTCGGGGTTATGGGAAGCGTTAAAGAAGCTGTGGAACAGTATAAGGCGGGAAAATTCCAGCCAATCGCTCAGCCCAATGTCCCTTCTCATTTTGGTTTGGGCGAAGGCGGAGCTGTGGGCCCCGGTTTCGGCATACGTAGAGGAACGGGAAGAGGAATGGGGCGCGGAATGGGCAGAAGCATGGGAAGAGGCTCGGGCAGAAAAATGGGCTACCAAGTGCCGTTTGAAAGTCCAATTTCTCCCTCTTTCGAGACAAATAATCCTCCGCTTTCTCCCCCCGAGGAGATCGAACTATTGAAGCGTCAGTCTGCCGCTCTTCGTCAGCAGATAGACCTGATCTCAAAAAGAATCCAGGAGATCGAGAAGAAAAATAAATAATTTTTAGGAGAAAATTAGCTCTTTTTCAGTGGGAAAAACAAAGAGAGGAGTAATTCATGAAAGTCGCCATTTCAACAGAAAACGGATATGTTTCGCCTCATTTCGGCCGGTGTCCTTCCTATACCATCGTTGAAATCAGAGAAGGAAAAATCATTGGTAGAGAGGAAATCCCTAACCCAGGCCATCAGCCGGGCTTTCTTCCCGGCTATCTGGCAGAAAGGGGAGTCCATTACATTATTGCCGGCGGAATGGGTCCTAGGGCTCAAGACCTTTTTGCTCAGAATAATATCGAGACGATTACTGGTGTTCGCGGCCAAGTCGATGATGTCATCGGAAAATTTTTAAAGAACGAACTCGAGGCAGGGGAAGACTTGTGTGATCACGGACACGGCGGGGAGGAGGGGACGGCCCACCATCACTGTGAGGAAGAGAGTCCCATCCAATCAGGTCAAAAGCTCTGCTTCAGTGCAACCGGAAAGGACCTGGAAGCGGAAATAGACCCAAGATTCGGGAGAGCGCGCTATTTTTTGATCGCTGACCCGAAGACTCTGGAATTTGAAGCTCTGGAAAACCCGGGTGCGGAAGAAACCCAGGGGGCAGGAATCCAAACCGCCCAGCTTATTTCGAATAAAAATGTCGGGACAATCATCACCGGAGATTGCGGGCCTAACGCTCTTCGCGCTCTTCAGGCTTCAGGGATCAAGGTCATTACTGGAGCCCGGGGAAAGATCAGAGACGTCCTTCTCAAATATCGATCTGACTGAGGTGCACTTATGGCCGCTAAAGAAGAAGACATAAGACTCTCCCAGGTTTTGGCTAAAATCAAAAATCGGCTTCTCGTTTTCAGCGGAAAAGGCGGAGTGGGGAAGAGCACGGTGGCCGCTAACCTGGCCCTTGCTCTGGCGATGAAGAATTTTAAGGTGGGACTGCTGGATGTGGACATCCACGGCCCAAACTTGCCTAAAATGCTGGGCGTCGAGGGAAAGCGGCTTGACGTTTCCCCGAAGGGGATAAAAGCTGTGGAGGTCAGCGGCAACCTCAAGCTCGTCTCCATGGCCTTTCTTCTTGAAGACCCGGACCTTCCCGTTATCTGGAGAGGCCCGATGAAGATGAAGGTCATTCAGCAATTTTTAAGCGATGTGGAATGGGGGGAGCTTGACTGGCTGGTCGTCGACTCTCCACCCGGAACGGGCGATGAGCCTCTTTCTGTAGCGCAACTCATTCCGGCTACCGGGGCCATTATCGTCACCACCCCCCAGGAAGTTTCGCTCATGGATTCACGGAAGGCGGTTGTTTTTGCCCGGACGCTTAACTTGAAAATCTACGGGATCATAGAAAACATGAGCGGCCTCATCTGTCCTCACTGCGGTAAGAAGATTGATCTTTTTAAAGAAGGCGGCGGGTTCAGGGCCGCCCTGGAGATGGGAGTCCCATTCCTGGGTAAAATTCCGATTGACCCGGAAATCGTCAATTCTGGAGATGACGGCAAACCTTTTGTCTCCAGCCTCCCTGGTTCAGAAGCCAGTTTGGCCTTTATGAAAATTGTGGACAAAATCATCGCGGATGCGACTCCGCCAAAAAAGGAGTCTTGACCACCATGAAAAAAATCGGAATCATCATCTGCGGAAGGTATAAAGAGTGCGGCGGAGGCAAATGCTTCCGCGCTCTCGGAGAAAGGGTGGGGGGGTTTTCTAAATATCCTAAAAACGAGTCTGTCGAAGTGGTCGGATATTCTTGCTGCGGAGACTGCCCGGGAGGGAACATCGAATACGTGCCCGCTGAAATGAAGAGAAACGGAGCCGAAGTTATCCACCTGGCGACGGGGCTCGTGGTTGGCTACCCCCCATGCCCCTACATCCGGCAGTTCAAAGAATTCATCGAAACCCATTATGGTTTGCCTGTCGTCATCGGGACTCATCCGATTCCCCTGAAATATATGGAAGCGCACGAGAAGCTCACATTCTGGAAAGACATGAAGATGGACGAGCTCGCCGGGGACCTGATGAGAGAAGACAGGGACGTCATGGAATCTTATAATTCATGAGAGGAGGTTGAGATGCCCGGACAAGGAAAAGGATTCGGTCAGGGAGGCCGAGGGAAAGGTTTTGGCGGCGGCCGTGGCCGCAAGGGAGGAAGAAGTTTGGGGCCCGGCGGCGAATGTGTTTGCCCGAATTGCGGAACTTCCGTTCCCCATCAATTCGGGATTCCCTGTTACGAGATCTCTTGCCCCAAGTGCGGGATAAAAATGACCCGCTGAGAAGAAAAATATGCCTATCTATGAATACAAATGCCTGAAGTGCGGCAAGGTCATCGAAATTTTCGTCAGGTCCCGCCATCAGACTATAGACGTTAATTGCCCGGATTGCGGAAGCATGAATCTAAAAAAAGTCTTTTCTACACCCGCCGCAGTCAGGAGCGGAAGGGCGTCTCCTCCCGGGGCCACCTGCTGCGGCCGGGAAGAGCGATGCTCGACCCCTCCCTGTTCCACGGGCGGGACTTGCCGCCGGGATTAGCCTGACGAGCCATCTGGACGATGAAGACTCATTCCCTGTCAGGGGTGAAGAATAGGCCTAAAAATAATTCTCGCTTCATTATCAATTTTTAACCAGGGGGAAAAGTCTTGAAAAATAAAAAATTTAAATGCTCGTTCACCAGTGTCATCCATGCTGGCGTTTCTAAGGAGGAGAGAGAAAAAGCAGGCATCACCGATGATTTGATTCGCCTCTCCGTAGGCTGTGATGAATTTGACGACTTGAAGGGCGACCTCGAGCAGGCACTGGCGCAGACAGATTGAAACTCCAGGAAATTATTTTTCGAAATTATGAGATGAATGCCCATGAAAGAGGGGTTTTTGATTTGGATGATTCTTATTCTTATATCTGTTATTGGAGCTCTTCCCATGCAAATCCACCACCTTATAGAAATCACCATCGTTTATGACAATAATCCTTACGATAAAAATCTTCGGACAGATTGGGGCTTTTCTTGCTTC
>Ga0315282_10001676_pt1 | contig 41540 bp, 38 predicted proteins | sample YL17G07_20_MG_FD_203693 | JGI IMG/M metagenome (GOLD analysis project Ga0315282, IMG submission 203693) | Sediment microbial communities from Yellowstone Lake, YNP, Wyoming, USA - YL17G07_20 | ecosystem: Environmental > Aquatic > Freshwater > Lake > Sediment | place: USA: Wyoming | collected...
GAAATTGATTGGTCTACAGGAAATCGAGGGAGCGGTAAGTCCGCACCAGAAGCAGATTGGTATGGCGTTGAAAGCCAGGAAGGAAGCCCTTGAGTACGTTACTGACGTGTCTAAATTAGCTGAGTTTGTCGGCGGCAAGGTGGAATCCCTGGGAATGGGTGAGGACTGGGTGATAAGAAAGGAAGTCTTTCCCGGTGTGGAAATCTTCTTTATTTACAATCGTGCCGATGATGAATTCCAGAGCAATCTTAAAGTTCTGTTCTCTGGCGACAGGATAAAGATGATGAGGGGGGAGGACCTGGCTGTCTTTGTCATTTTTTATGTAAATCATATGCTTAGATATGTGAGAGATAGCAATCCGGGGAAACGTCTCCCCGAGGTTTGTTATAGAGTATAGGGCGTTCAGTTGTCCTGGCGAGGAGCGCCAACGACGTGGCGATCTCAGTGGTAAGTTATGATAGTGAGATTGCCATGCCCTCAGCTTGCAATGGCAGTTTAAAAGAGGTGATAAATGGCAGGTGATGCCGATCTGGATAATATTTTCAACCCCAAATCGGTGGCTGTAGTTGGAGTTCCGGCTAGCAGTTCCCGCCATAGTATGGCTAGAACTTATCTTAGAGCCTTAATCGAGTGCAAGTTCAATGGCCCGATTTATCCTATTAATCCCAAGGGTGGCGAGATTAATGGCTTAGAAATCTATGCCAGCGTCAAAGATACTCCAGATTCGGTTGACTACGTCATCTCCTGTATTCCAGCGGCTTTGGTGCCGCAGTTAGTTAGGGATTGTGTTGCCAAGGGGGTGAAGGCGATACAGTTTTTCACCTCCGGCTTTAGTGAAGAAGGCACAGAAGAAGGCAGAAGGCTGGAGACGGAGATTTGCGATATAGCTCGACAGGGTGGCATCAGGCTCATCGGCCCTAATTGTATGGGAGTGTATTGTCCCAAATCCGGCTTATCTTTTGCTCCTGATTATTCCACGGAAAGCGGGCCGGTGGCGCTCATTTGCCAGAGCGGTGGCAATGCTATTTATTTCGTTCGGCATGCCGCCCAGCGCGGCGTTCGTTTTAGCAAGGTGGTCTCCTTCGGCAATGCTGCTGATGTGGATGAGAGCGACCTGCTGGAATATCTTACTAATGACACTGAAACCAAAATTATAACTGCCTATATTGAGGGATTGAAGGACGGTAGACGCTTTAGTAAGGTGGTAAGAAGGGCGGCAGCAGCCAAGCCTGTTATAATGATGAAAGGCGGTTGCACTGAGGCTGGGGCAAGGGCAGTGGCTTCCCATACCGGAGCTTTGGCCGGGTCAGCCAGGATATGGGATGGACTTTTGCGGCAGGCAGGGGTTATTCCTGCGTTCACTCTGGAGGAGTTAGCCGATATTCTGGTTGCTCTACTTTATTTGCCTGTGCCTCACGGGCGGAGACTTGGTGTTATCGACGTCGGTGGTGGGGCTGTAGTTGTGGCTACTGATGCGTATATTTCCGCCGGGCTTGATTTGCCGCGACTGCCTCAGGAGTTGCGACAGAAGCTCAGGAGTTTCCTCAGCACCGGTGCCGCCGGCCTAAGCGTTAACAATCCTGTTGACCTTGGCGGCCAATTCTATAATACTTCAGCTGCCTACTCTGTAATGAAGGCTCTGGCTGACTATGGTGGTGTTGATATTCTTGTTTTCAATTTACATTTGGGCATTAATCCGCCGTTCCCCTCTTTCCCCAAGGAGTTTGCTATTGCCATACTGGATAATGCGATTAGAGTCCACAATGAGACTGGCAAACCGATGGTGGTAGTTATTGACCAGCTTACCACTATTGAAAGCTGCGAAACAACCTTTGCTTGTCAGCAAAAGTGCCAGCAGGGGGGGATTCCTGTTTATTCCTCGGTAAATGGGGCTGCCAAAGCCCTTGAGCAGTTTATGCGTTACCACGAGATACCGCTATCCGGTTCTACCGAATTCCTTCTCCAGTTGCCGTGAGCTTAAATGAATCATTGTTGGTCTGCCATGGGGGCAGGTGCGGGGTTGGTTGGTCTGTTCCAATTGTTTTATCAGCTCTCTCATCTCCTCGGCGGTTAGTGACTGCCCGGCTTTGACGGCGCTGTGACAGGCTACGGATTGAGCTATGTTTTCCTCTCGCTTGGATGGTTCTTCTTCGGCGACGAGAGAGTCCAAAAGTGTTCTCACCGCTTCAGCCAGGTTTCCTTCCTTCATGATAGCTGGCACGGCTCTTAGCAGGTAGCTCCTGGCTCCAAAGGGCTCAAGGTTGAAGCCGAACTCGCCGAGAAGCTCGCGCTTCATTTTCAAAACCTCTTCTTGCTTGGGGCTTAATTCTATGTTTACCGGCTCGAGCAGTCCCTGAATTTCTATCTTCTGCTGGGAGCGCTGGGCTAAGATTTTTTCGAACAGGACGCGCTCGTGGGCGGCATGCTGGTCGATCAGGTAAAGCCCCTCAGGTCCCTCAGCCATGATGTAGTTGCTGGCTAACTGCCCCATCACCCTGAGTATAGGCAGGGAGGCCGTCTCAGCGCCTTTTACCGTCCACAAGCTTGGCGGCGGGGTAAATGACGTTGTGTCAGACTTGATTTTAGGTGGCGGTGCTTTAGCCAAAACCTTCCCTATTGACTTCTGCACCGCTGTGTAGACGGTCTGGCTGTTGCGGAATTTTACCTCTGTTTTTGTGGGGTGGACATTAACATCAATCTCTTGTGGTGGCAGAGAAACGTTTAAGATTACAATAGGGTGCTTGCCGGGCATAAGCAAGCCGTGATAGGCGTCTTCGGCGGCTCGAGCCAGCAGGCTGCTGCGCACCCAGCGGCGGTTGACGAAAAAGCTGAGATAGCCCCGGCTGGAGCGGGCCAAAGAAGGTGGGCTTACCAGGCCAGTAACGCTGAGAACCTGGTCTACTTCGCCAATCTCCAACATTTGTTTGGCTATTTCTAATCCGTAGACCTCGGCGACAACATCTCTGAGGCTGCCGTTGCCCGGTGTCTTTAAGGTTAGGCGCCCGTCGAGGACAAGATTGAATTTTACTTCGGGAAAAGCCAGTGCATACTGGCTTAAGACATTGGCTATGTGTCCGTTTTCGGTAGTTGCTGACTTTAAGAATTTCAGTCGTGCTGGGAAGTTGTGGAAAAGGTGATGCACGGTGACGGTGGTGCCTTGAGGCCGGCTGCGTTTCTCGTGCTTTATTACTGAGCCGTTCTTAAGGTAGAGGTAGGTGCTAGCGGTATCGACGTCGGCTTTGGTCAAAACTTCCACCTCAGCCGCAGCAGCTATGCTGGGCAGAGCTTCACCGCGGAAGCCGAGGGTAGATATCTGTTCTAGGTCGGTTAGTGCATTAATCTTGCTGGTGGCGTAGCGATGGAAGGCGAGCTCCACGTCGTCTGCTGGTATGCCGCTGTCGTTGTCGGTGACCCTGATAAGGCTGATGCCGCCGCCCTTCGACTCGACATTTATCTGCGTGGCGCCGGCATCCAGTGCGTTCTCCACCAGCTCCTTCACCACCGAAGCCGGCCTCTCCACCACCTCCCCAGCGGCAATCTTGGAGATGACTTCGCGGGCTAGAATTTTGATGGGCATGCTGGCTTATTTTACACGCTGGGGCGGGGTGAGACAAAGGAAGCGATAATTAGGATTTTGGAAAAACCTTACTTTTTTCTCTTTTAAGCTGTGGGCTCGTTATTTTTAGTGCCACTGACGAATTGCACAAGTTTCTCCCAATCTATATTGCCATTTGAAAAACAGAAGTTTTCAACAAATTCGCGTGTGAATCTGTTTATAGCCGCGTCCCAAGCTGGGGCATACTTCCGTCTATGCTTGGCTGGTTCCTCTCTCATTAATCTTATTAACTTTAGGTAGAAATCCCCGTCACCGGTAATTTCAGTCCAGAAATCTTGTCCTGATCTACGTCTATAAACAGTATCTTTGGTGGGCTCTGACCTAGCTCGCCCATAACCGGCCGCTAACATGGGGTCAAATTGTTTGTGGAGTTTGTAAAGGCGACTTCGTAAAGCTAGGAATTCTTGAGTCTGTCGTTTCTTCTGACTAGCGTTATAGATATTGGGCCCCGATTTCATCGCAACAGCGATTTGTCTATCCTTGGTTTCGATTACAAAATCAACGCCTTCAGCATCCGACACTTTAGCTCCTGCGGCAATCCTGGCGATCGGCTCAAAAAAAGCTTCACCGAATATCGTTTCGTCCGAAGAACCGATATAGGCGGTCAATATTTGTTCGACAATTTCAGAAGCCTTTTGCGTTCCTAGCGCCTTGAAAAGGTAAGGATTCTTTCTTCGTAGAATACCTTTCAGTCTGAGTTGTCCTAACTTACGTACGCGCCGCTCATAGAAGTCTTGGAGACATTTGCTTATCAGGCTCTGGAGTTCCTCTGCGTTTACCATTGTTTCTCCTTACTGCTGCCACAAGGCGGCGATGACCAGCGACGGCTTCGAGAGCCAGCTTATAGTATTCTTCCATTAATTCGATGCCTATATAATGTCGGTCGAGTTCGATACAAGCGAGTGCTGTTGTACCGGACCCAATGAAGGGATCCAATACTATATCTCTAGGCTGAGTGAACAATTTTATAAACCAAGAAGGTAATGATATGGGGAAAGCCGCGCTATGATTGCGGTTGGAGCACTCTGTAGCGAGATGTAAAACATTTGTGGGATAAACATATTTCTTACCAAGCCAGTTAGAAACATTCTTGCCAAAGCCACTTAGAGAACGAGATTCATCACGAATGCGGTCGGCATCACTTAGTTTTGCTAGCCGCTTTTCTGCCCAACTACCCATAGGCACCATGACCTCTTGTTGGAACATTTTAAACTTCTTTTGTTTGGTAAAGTGTAAACATCGCTCCCAGGCGTCTCTGAATCGATTAGGCCATTTCCCCGGATAGCAGTTCTTTTTATGCCATATATATTCTTCTGTCCAAAGCCAGCCCTGCTTTCTCATCTCGAGGATTAGTTCTAATACGTAAGTTTGCCGTTCACCGTCGGCGGTTCGCTCTTTGATGTTTAGTACAAAAGAACCTTCAGGCTTAAGGATGCGATTCAGTTCATAAGATATGGGTAAGAACCATTGCACATATTGATTAGTGGGGATACCTTTGTAAGTCTTTTTCCGGTTATCTGCGTAGGGTGGAGAGGTAATGATTAAGTCAATGCACGCATTGGGGAATGTTTTAATAACACCCAAGCACTCGCCATGGATAATTGTATCCAGTTCAAAACCAAGGCCTGTGGCAGTTTGTTGATTGTCTTTTTCTATTACTTGAGTCATACTGCGCTAATTCTTATTTTACACGGTTTCGTGTATATTGTCAATGGTTTTTAGCTATAAAATTTCAATTTTTTTCAACTTTTTCCAAAGGTGCCAAGCTGAGCAGCAGCCTCTTTACCCCGGCTCCTTCGAAGGCGACGGTTATCTCCTGGTCGTCTTTGTTCGGGGAGCAGTTTATGACGACGCCGTCGCCAAACATCTTGTGGTGAACACGGTCGCCTATTTCCAGCCTTAAGGTGCTTAATGGTTTGGCTGCCGGCTTGGAAAAAAGATTGGTTACCGGGGTGAACTCTTCTTCCTTTTCCTCTTCTTCCCATAAACCTTTGCGGGTTGTAAGCTGCGGTGGGATGTCCTGGAGAAAGCGGGAGCGTTGAGTTGCCGAGCTACCGCCGAACAGGCTGCGGCGGTAGGTATGCAGCAGATATACTCGCCTCTGCGCCCGGGTCACGCCCACGTAGCACAGGCGACGCTCTTCCTCCAGCTCGTCCGGGTCTTCCAGCGACCTTCGATGCGGCAGCAGGCCCTCTTCCATGCCGACGATGAAAACCACGGGAAATTCCAAGCCCTTGGCTTGATGTAAGGTGATTAAGGTGGTGGCCTCAACCTTTTCATTAAGTTCGTCTGTATCTGAGTATAGGCTTGCCTTTTCCAAAAAAGCAGCTAACGCCTCCGCCGGGCTTAGCTCGTTGTAGTCTCTGGCTACGGTGTACAGCTCCTGTATGTTCTCCCAGCGCTCCTCCCCGTCTTCTTCGTTGTTAAGGATATGTCCTTTGTAGCCTGTCTGCTCCAGTATTGCGTCCAGTAAACCTGTAAGGCTTAGCTCCTGGCTTCTGGTGATGAGTTCGTCAATCAAGTTGAAAAAGCTTTTCAAGGCGTAGTTGGCTCGCGGTGTTAAAGCTGGCCCTTTTTTATCTGCCACCAGCTTCAATGCTTCATACAGAGGCATGTCCTGATTTTTTGCCCAGCCTGATAGCTCGGCAAGGGTGCGCTGACCGATGCTCCTGCCGGGGACGTTTATTATGCGGGCCAGGCTGATGCTGTCGGAAGGGTTTTGAATCAGCCTCAGGTAGGCGATTATATCCTTAATCTCTCGCCTCTGGTAGAAGCGGGTGCCGCCGACAAGCTTGTAGGGCACACCGTAGCGCATGAAAGCTTCTTCCAAAGCTCGTGACTGGGCATTGACCCGGTACATCACGGCACAGCCGCCGGCTGAGACCAGGTCTTGTTCCACCAGTCTGGCTATTTCGCTGATGACAAACTGGGCCTCTTCATCTTCGTTGTAAGTTTCGATTAAGGAAATTGGAACGCCGGCCTCGTTCTCTGTCCACAGGCGTTTTGGTTTGCGTCGTGAGTTCATCGAGATGATGCTGGAAGCCACATCCAGTATGGTCTTTGTGGAGCGATAGTTCTGCTCTAGATAGGCTACCTTGGCATCTGGGTAGTCCTTCTCGAAGCTGAGTATGTTGCGCAGGTCGGCGAATCTCCAGGAATAGATGGACTGGTCGGGGTCACCGACAACGCAGACATTGCGGTGTTTTCCGGCTAGCTGTTTTATCAGCATGTACTGGGTGATATTAGTATCCTGGAACTCGTCAACAAGTATATGCAGATAGCGAGACTGATATTTGGACAGAACCTTGGGGTGGTCATTGAAGAGCTGTACTGTTCTCATCAGCAGGTCATCGAAGTCAACCCCATGGCTCCGAATTAGGGACTGCTGGTATCTCTCATAGACGCGCTGGACTACACCTTCGAAATAATTGCTGGTCTGTTGGGCGTAATCTGAAGGGGTCAGCAGCCGACTTTTGGCGTATTTGATGGCTGATTGAATAGCTTTGGGTGTGTATTGCTTGGGGTCGAGGTCGAGCTCCTGCAGGCTCTGCTTTATTAGGCTTAGCTGGTCTTCCTCATCATAAATAACGAATCTGGAGTCGAGCCCGATGGCTTTACCTTCCTGGCGCAGGATACGGGCGCAAATGGCGTGGAAGGTGCCCAGAGTTAAGTCACCTGCTGTCTGCCCCAGCAGCTTCTCCAGCCTTTCCGCCATCTCCCGGGCAGCCTTGTTGGTGAAGGTGACCGCCATGATGCGGTGAGGATTTATGCCGCAGACCTTTATCAGGTAAGCGACGCGGTGGGTGATGACCCTGGTCTTGCCGCTGCCGGGGCCGGCTACAATAAGCAACGGCCCGTCAATGGTTTCTACGGCTTCTCTCTGGGCCGGATTCAGTTTAGCTAGGACGTCCATAAATTTTTATGATTACTCTGTGCTCTGCCATTTTATTTCTACCTGCTCCGGCTTGACGCCGCTAAAGTTTATGCCATTCGGGCCGCTTACTATGGTGGCACCCGAAGGGCTCAGTTTAATGGTGGTATCCACGCCAGTGGTGCTTATAGTTATTTTGTTGGCATTGACATTAAGAAGAAGGGTTACCTTCTGTGAGGGCAGCCCGCTCACTGGTTTTCCCTCGACTGATACCGAGCCGATGGTTACGCCTTCCAGATATACATCGGCACCGGTGGCACCGCAGCTCAGATTGGCAATCAATCCCAGCGTCAAAAGCGCTGCAAGAGCAAGCATGGTTACCAGGTTTGTTTTCATCTTGTATCCTCCTCTATCAGTGGTGAGTCTCCGGCAGAAGTTGGCTCGATTGTGGATGTTCATGAGGCTTTAGAGCAATTATAACATTGGGGGGAGCAGGGCTTCAAAGATTCGAAGCTTTGCTAGACGTGAGGTTTTTCCATATAATGTGGGGGCAAATTTGTCTGCTAAGATGGCGGCTGTTGTCAAAATTCCTATTGTAAGCAGTGAATGATGAAGGTGGTATCGATTGTGGGCATGGCTGGTTCGGGCAAGTCCGAGGTGGCTAGGGTGTTTGAGAGGAGCGGCTTCAAGAAGATAAGATTCGGTGATATTACCGACGAGGAAATCAAGAAAAGGGAGCTTGAGCTGAACGAAGAGAACGAACGAAATGTCAGGCAGCAATTGAGAAAAGAGCATGGTATGGCAGCCTACGCCAAACTGAACCTGCCGAAGATTGACGTCCTGCTCAAGTTTTCAGATGTTGTCGTGGATGGCCTCTATTCTTGGGAAGAGTACACATTGCTCAAAAGTCGTTATGGCGATGATTTTCGTGTGGTCGCTGTTTGGGCATCGCCTAAGATGCGGTATGAGAGGCTGTCGAAGAGAAAGGTTCGACCTCTAACGGTGGAGGAAGCTGCGGGCCGTGATATCGCTGAGCTGGAGAGCACCAATAAAGGCGGACCTATCGCCATGGCGGACTTCACCATCATAAATGAATCATCCTTGGAAGACTTAGAAAGGGAAACGAGAAAGGTTATCTCAGCGTTGAGATGAAAAAAGTAACCAGGCCTGATATTGATGAATATTTTCTCAAGATAGCTTCTGTGGTGGCGGAGCGCTCGACCTGCCGTCGGCACCATGTTGGAGCTGTGGCGGTAAGGGACAAGCACATACTAGCCACGGGCTACAATGGCGCTGCCGCCGGGCTTAAGGACTGCCTCGAGCTCGGCTGTCTCAGAGACGAGGGGAACATACCCTCTGGAACGAGGCACGAAATATGCCGCGGCATTCATGCCGAGCAGAATGCAATCATACAGGCATCGCTTCACGGTGTTAGCCTCGAAGGTGCCACGGTCTATGTCACCCATACGCCGTGCATACTCTGTGCCAAGATGCTGGTCAATGCTAGGATAAAACGGTTTGTCACCTTTGGCAAATACGCTGATGATTCCTTCATGGAGCTGTTCAACGAGGCAGGGATAGAGTTCGAAGTCCGGGAGCGGCCGTCTTCACAGATAACCTATTTGGCCTAGAAATGCTTATACTCGAATTCGCCTGAAAAGGTCTTAGGCTCTCTAGCAAACTGTATTGAAATTGAAAATTCGCTACTTCGTGTGACAGACCTCATACCCAGGGAGGCTCTTTGACGTTGTTGTTTTCAAAATAGTCATCGTCTAAAGGTCGCTGGGCAACACCTGACTCTATAGCGGCCTTCGCTACTTCATGAGTCACGGCCAAGTGCACCTTAGAGTCAAGGGCATTGGGGAGAAGCTCTCCTTCACTGGCAGTAGCAGCAATGGATGTGGCAGCCGCTGTGTACATCTCATTGGTGAGCCTGCTGGCCTGTGCATCTAATGTACCACGCCAGATTCCGGGATAGGCGAGCAAGTTGTTGACTGTCCTGCCATCAGCAGCCAGAGCGGCACCAGATGTTCTGGCAAGCTCCGGGTCAATTTCTGGATATGGATTCGATAGAGCAAAGATAATCTGACCTCGTCTTACCATTCTCGGTTGTATGAGTTCTTTCACCCCGCTTGCCGCAATGACAATATCAGCCGTTTTCATAATCTCATCAAAGTTGGATGGAATGCCTCCTTGCTCGGCGTGTCGTCTAAGGCTGGCCTCGGTCTTTGCTACTCCTAACGCAGGATTACCTGTGTACCGTAGCAAGAATTTTCCTATAGAAAGGCCAGCAGCGCCGAGACCAATAAGCCCGATTTTTGCATCTTCCAGTGTGCGTCCGGTAAGCTTACAGGCATTGATTAAAGCCGCCAATGTTACTACAGCAGTGGCTTGCTGGTCGTCATGCATGACAGGCATATCAAGCTCGTTCTCTAGCCTGCCATGAATCAGGAAACATCTTGGCGATGCTATATCTTCCAGATGGATGCCACTAAATGTCGGCGCAATGTGCTTCACAGTTTCCACAATTTCATCAGGGTCTGTAGTGTCTAGTAAAACAGGTATACCACTGATTCCGACCATTTGTTGGAGTAGGGCGGCTTTCCCTTCCATAACCGGCATTCCCGCAATCGGGCCAATGTTTCCCAATCCAAGAATAGCTGTCCCATCAGTAACGATAGCTACAGAAGAGGCGATGCTAGTGTAAATATATTTATCACTTGGCTGGGCGTAGATTAAATTACATACTTCAGCCACTCCCGGGGTGTACACCTTCTGGAGAATGTCTACTGAGGTTATAGGAACAGTACTGACCATTTTAATCTTGCCGTTCTTGTGAAGGTTGAGCACCTCGTCCCTAACCTCAAGGACGACGACTTCTTTAAGTTTCGACACTTCGTCTATTAACTGTTTGAGATGGCTTTCACTATCGGAAAGCACCTCAATATCTCTGACCGTGTAATGGTGTCCCAAATGTAATGTTGTTATATTCCCGATATCTACTCCGACTTTGCCGATGGTTGTAGCCAATTTACCTAGGGTACCAGGGATATTAGCGTTTTTGCAGCGCAGAGTTCTCGCAATTTTATAATTGACATTTTCCATTATCTCACCTCGTTAACTCTCGAATTATTCCGATTTGAACACCAATTGATTATATCAAAACTAAATACCAGTCTAACTGGTTTGTCACTCCTGGGCAACCACGAAGTTTCTTAGTGTACCTATGTTTTGTATTTTGATTTCGGCTACATCGCCCGGATTCATCGGGCCGATGCCTGAGGGGGTGCCTGTGGCGATGACATCACCCGGCAGCAGCGTCATTGCACCAGAAATGAAGCTGATCAGTTTGGATATTCCAAAAATGAGGTCGCTGGTGGAAGTGGATTGTCTGAGTTCACCATTGAGGAAGGTTTCGAGTTTTAGATTGTCTGGATTGGCTTCTGTTTCTATCCAAGGGCCTATCGGGGCGAAGGTATCGTAGCCTTTAGCTCTGCTCCACTGGCCGTCTGCAGCCTGGGCATGCCGGTCGGAGACGTCGTTGAAACAGGTGTAACCGAGTACGTATTCCTTTGCCGCCTTTTCTGGAATATCCTTTGCCTTCTTGCCGATAACCACGCCCAGCTCGCCTTCGTAGTCAATGCGTTTCCAGCCTCGGGGCAAGATTATTTTATCGTCGGGGCCAATGACTGCGGTGGATGGCTTGAGGAAGATGAGCGGCACGTGGGGCATAGGCAGTTTAAGTTCCTCGACATGGCTGCGGTAGTTAAGCCCCAGGCAAACTATTTTGGAAGGGAGACAGGGGGCGAGCAGCCTGACCTTATCCAATTTGTAATTGCTTCCGTCAAGTATGGAGGGGCTACTGAGATGTTGAAAGTGGGCATAGGGGTTGCCGCGGAGTCCGCTTATGGTATTTTGGGCTAGCAGGCCATATTTGGCTCTACCCTGGGCAACAAAGCGGACGATTCGCACATCTGACCCCTTATCCTGGTGTTACAACTTGGCGGCATCGAGAATTGCCGGCACCTTGGATTCCAGGCCGATAGCCATTATATGGGTGCCCTGGCATATGCCCTTCATCTCATTTATAAGGCGGGCGGCTATCTCTATACCTTTCTGTAATTTGTTCTCGGCCTTATCCATCTCTTCAATAAGCTTATCTGGGACATATATGCCAGCGACGTTCTTATTCATAAATTTGGCCATAGCTGCTGACCTGAGCACTACTATGCCGACTAAAACCGGCACGCCGAATTTTTTAGCTTCTTTCATAAAGGCTTCGAATGTTTCGGGCTCGTAGATAGCCTGGGTCTGGAAGAACTGGGCACCGGCCTTTACCTTTCTCTCCATCTTGATAAGCTGTGGTTCGATGGGGTCAGCGCCGGGAGTCACGCAGGCGCCGAGGAAGAACTTTGGTGTGCCTTTCAGCTCTTTGCCAGCTAAATCCTTGCCCTGCTCCAGCTGTCGAGCTGCATATAGCAGAGATACGGAGTCGAGGTCGAAGACAGGTTTGGCGTCAGGATGGTCTCCTAAGGTGACATAGTCTCCGGTAAGACAGAGAACATTCTCAACACCCATAACGTAAGCGCTAAGCAAGTCCGACTGTAGTGCTATGCGGTTGCGGTCGCGGCATGTCATCTGGAACACCGGCTCAATGTCCTTCTGCTTGAGCAAATAGCAGGCGGCCAGGGAACCCAACCTCATAACAGCGCTTTGCTGGTCGGTGCAATTAACCGCATCTACTCTGCTTTTAAGTAACTCGGCATTCTCATTGAACTCGTGTATATCCACGCCTTTAGCCGGGCCGATTTCAGCGGTGACTACAAACTTGCCGTTCTGAAGTTTTTCACGCAGACTCATAGTATGGTTACCTCCTTCAAGGGTAGCTAAACTTTTGTCTCTTGTTGCTCCAGCGCCCACATTATGGTGGATCTCAAGTGTTTTGGCGGCTGCATTTTGGCGTAGTTTTTGATTACTGGCATGTTTTGCAGTTTATCCAGCCGGCCTAGCTTTTTCAGCCTCTCGTAGATTAGGTGCCAGCCGCAATCGCGTACATCTGGTTCAACTTCACACCTGCCATTTTTGGCACCGCCGCAAGTTCCGTTAATCAGCCATTTGGTGCAGGCAGTCAGGGGGCAAATGCCGCCGGTTAAATCCAGCACGCAGTCGCCGCATTCACGGCAGCGCTCGCTGCCCCGCCATGTCCCGCCAGTACCGCCGACATTGAGAGTGTTAGCCGCCGGATGAACCAGTTTGTTTACTACTGCCGCGGTAGCTTGAACTCCGATGCCGCAGGTCATTACCAGCAGAGAATCGGCAGCATCTATCTCATCCTCGTGGGGAAATAGTCTGGTCTTGACCAGCGCTTTGTCACAGAGGAAATCGACGACGCAGTAGCCGGTGATGGTCTTGCCTTCCTCCTCCAGTTTCTGCTTCATTTCCAGAACCTGGGGCTCATCACCGGTGTGGCAGACCTCGGCGCAGCCTTTGCAGCCTACTATAAAGATTTTCTTTTCCCCGTTTAAATAGCCAAGGATTTCCGGAAACGGCTTTAATTCAGAGATTATCATTTGTCCACCTCCATAGCTCTATTGGTTTCCTCTATTTCTTGGAGAACTGATTCGATCATCTCGGATAATTTGTCTTCTACTTCTGGGGAAAGCTCAAGTCCGAAGTCTATGGTCTTGGGTTCGATGCCAATAACGACCGTAGATTTTGGCTGTCTGTTAAGCAACGCCATCATTTTTAAGCTATCCGATACTCCTATATCGTGTAAGGAAATAGGTGGCGCTGAATCCAGGTCTACGTTATCGAAGCTGAATCGATATATAGTCCCCGGCTTGTCGCCAGCTTTGACAGCGTCAATGATGATCAATTTATCCGTATTGTCATCTACCAGAGATAAGAAGTCGGGGTAAGTGCCAGCGTCAATTATGTTGACATTGGCATCGTCTACAATACCGGTTAGTTTTTGAACCATATGGACTCCTACACCTTCGTCTTTGAGCAGCAGGTTGCCTATCCCCAGAACGGTTATTTTAGGGCTTCCTTCATTTGTCACCCTGAGCGATAGCGAAGGGTCGCTAGTACCCGTCATAGCGAGATTCTTCGGTCGCTTCGCTTCCTCAGAATGACAGACAGTCTTAACAGACTTTGTATACTCCAAGAGTTCTCCCTTTAGGCGTAATAACGTGGATGGCGCAAGCTATGCATGGGTCGAAGGAACGAACTATGCGCCCGATTTCAAAGGGATTGCTTTCGTCCTTTATTTTGGTGCTGATGAGGGCTTGTTCCACCGGACCTGGTTGGTTCTTATCATCTCTCGGCCCTAGGTTCCAGGTGCTAGGCACCACGCACTGGTAATTGGCGATTTTCTTATCTTTTATCTCAATCCAGTGCCCCAGAGCGCCTCTGGCAGCATCAACCAGCCCCATTCCCGTAGCTTGATCAGGGATCTCGTAGTCTATGTACGCTGGCTCCCCGGGCTTTAGTTCTAGTAGCCAACCGGGCATGGAATCAGCCACAAATTTGGTATAAAGGGCACGGGCGGCATGGCGACCGAGTACTGAGAATAAGGCCTTGGGGCTGGCCTTGAACTTGGAGAGAACGGAATCAACCAGCTTTTTCACCGTTGGCTCGCCACTGACATAAGTAGCTGCTATTCGGGCCAGCGGGCCCACTTCATATACTTTTCCATCGTAGCGGGGAGCTTTGGCCCATGAATAAGCCCCTTGTTTGTGAGGCTGCGGCTCTGTCATGCCCTGAGTTGGATGTTTTCCGGTACTTGAGTCGGTATACCAGGAGTGTTTTACATACTCCATAATCTTGTTCATATCTAAGGCACCAAGCTTGAGGTCAGTTGATACCGTTCCCTGTTGCATAAGCCTCTTCCTCTTAGTGTAATCGGGGTTACTGCTTTCGAGGTCGAAGCTTCCGTAAGAGAGCAGGTTGCCGCAGCCAGCGCCGATTTCAAAATAGTCGGGGTAGGCTTCAGCCACTGCCAGGACATCGGGAATATAGACGTTATCGATAAAGTCCCTCAGTTCGTTTAGCCTCCACAGGAAAGAAGCTATTTTGTCCACGGTAACAGTCTCGGTAACTCCGCCTGGCATGACCGCCATATTGTGGGGCATCTTGCCGCCGAAAATAACCAGCATCTCCTGTCCCTTGCGCCTCATCTCCAGGGCTTTAATGTAGTTGGCTGTAGCCGCTATATTTATCTGGTCGCTAAGACGGTAATCACCTTCGTAGCGAGGTACAAATGGTGCTAATTCTCCTCGCTTGGCGAATTCTTTAACTGAGTTCAAAGTTGGGTCGTTGCCATCATACTTGAGCACTTTGGTGACATCTACGTAATCGAGAGCTGTAAGGTGATAGAAGTGGAGGATATGGTCGGCTATGTGAGCCGCACCTAGGATAAGGTTACGGACAATCCGGCCGTTATCTGGTATCTTGTCCGAGATACCGAAGGCACTATCTAAGTTTAAAGTAGCGGCTATAGAATGGCTGGTAGGGCAGACACCGCAGATACGCTGGGTGTATCTCTGGGCGTCGCGTGGGTCTCTGCCCCGGAGGATGATTTCAATGCCTCTAAACATCATCCCTGAACTGTGGGCATCTTTTACCACACCGTTCTCGGTGACAACTTCGACCTTGAGATGTCCTTCAATGCGGGTGATAGGGTCAACTGTAATTTTGCTCAATTCCTATTTCTCCTTTCCCTGGAGTTTACCTATCATGGGCAAGTTTGTATCAGATAACTTTTGGTAGAAAGGTGCCACCAAATCAGGAAACCCGGGCTCGCAGCAACCGATACAGGGCGAACCAGCGTCGATGCACCAGTTAGTTCCATGATTCCATTTCCTCAGCGGGCAATCGGCGTGGGTAACCGGCCCCTTACAGCCCAGCTCATTGAGACACCCCGGTTCACCGAACTTCTTGGCAAATTTTCCTTCGTCGAAATAAGCTCGGCGGGGACAGGTTTCATGGATTAAATTGCCATAAAAAACCTTGGGGCGTTTAAGTTCGTCCAGGTCTTCCGGCTTGGGGAGACCAAGAAGCAGCACCGAGGCGACGGTGCCAACAAACCAGTCGGGGTGGGGTGGGCAACCGGGGATATTAATCAACGGCTTATTTATATTGCGGGATTTCAGGAATTTATCTGTGCCCACGTAGCCACCGGGGTTGGGTTTGCCGGCAGCTATACCGCCGAAGGTAGCGCAGGTACCCAGAGCTATGATTGCCAGAGCATCCTTGGCTAATGCTTCAATCCGCTCTGCCATGGGCACGGGTTTGTCGTTTTTCTCACCGAGTGTCCCGTAGATACCACCATCTTTAGCAGGTATGGCGCCTTCGACTACCAGAACATAGCCACCTTTATTTGTCTTTGGTGTATCTTCGAGTACATGAATTACGGCTTCTCCTTCGCCGGCCATTATAGTTGCCTGGAATTTAAGGCTTACGTGTTTACCGGGGATAACTTCGTCAATGAGGACGTTTTTTATGGTGGGGCTGACTGAGTTGAGGACTGAGACTGAACATCCGGTACAGGTGCCTGCTTGTATCCAGACCACTGGCACCTCTTGAACCTTTGCTTTAGCCATGAGGCCTCCTTTCCTTGCCAATCGAAGATTCTACAGCTTTATGGCGGTTAATGCAAATAGACTTGACAGAAAATTTAAGGGTTTGGTAAGATGCAATCACTTTTTGAATTGAGGAGATAAGATGATAGCGGATTTTGAGTATTTCGCCCCCAAAACAGTTGATGAAGCCCTTTCTCTGCTTGCCCGGTACAAAGGAGAGGCTAAAATAATTGCCGGGGGGCAATCGATGCTGGTTGTTATGAAGCGAGGTCTGCTCACCACCGAATATTTGATTGATATCAAGGGCGTAGCAGCTCTGGACTATATTAAATACGACGAGGGGAAAGGTTTGAGAATTGGTGCGTTGACCATACATCGAGCCATAGAGAAGTCTCCAATTATCCAGAAGCATTTCAGGGTGCTCAGCGAAATGGAGCGAAATCTGGCCACAATCCAGACTCGAAACTGGGGCACAATCGGAGGCAACCTGTGTCATGGTGACCCTGCCGGCGACCCAGCTCCAGTTCTCATCGCATTAAATGCTAAGTTAAAGCTAGCTAGACGTGGAGGGGAACGGATTATAGAAATGGAAGAGTTTTCTAAAGATTATCTTGAGGTAGCCCTTGAGCCTGATGAAATGCTTACTGAAATTCAGGTGCCGACCCTCGCATCCCATACGGGTACTGCCTATGAGAAACTCATGGTAATGAAGGGAGATATGGGAGTTGTCGGGGCAGCAGTGTCAATTACCTTGAGCCCAAAGGATGGCGTTTGCAAAGATGTTCGGATAGCTCTTAGTAACTGTGCCTCCACCCCGTTAAGGGCTAGAAAGGCGGAAAAGAAACTCATTGGAAAGGTGCTTAATGACAGCCTGCTTATCGAGGCTGGAGAGATAGCCTCAAAAGAAGTTAGCCCTCCCGTTGATGTCCATGGTTCGGCAGAATACAGACGGGAGATGGTTAAAGTCTTCGTGAGGCGAGCTGCAACCAAAGCTCTACAAAGAGCCAAAGCAGCCTGACTTTTTAGGAGGTTAGAATATGAAAGATGAACTGAAGGAATTAAAGTTAACGGTCAATGGAAGACCTTATGAGTTGAAGGTAAAAGCAAAGACTTTGCTTGTTGAGCTACTGAGGAACGAGCTTAAGCTGACGGGCACCAAAGTAGGTTGTCTCGATAGTGCTTGCGGTGCTTGCACGGTTAATATCGATGGCAAGGCAGTCAGGTCCTGTTCCGTACTGGCGTTACAGGCTAACGGCCGCAAAGTTACTACCATTGAAGGGGTGGCTGATGGTGACAAGCTTCACCCCATCCAGGAAGCCATGGTCGAGTATGGTGCTATAGAATGTGGATTTTGCACTCCTGGGATGGTGATGTCGGCCAAGGCTTTGCTAGATGAAAACCCCAACCCAACCCGTGAGGAGGTAAGAGAGGCGATACAGGGCAATCTGTGTGCCGACGAAGGCTACGTTAAATATATCGAAGCTATAGAAATTGCCGCGGAAAAGATGCGAGGAGGGCGATAGAATGGAAGAGACCTTTGGAAATTATTCGGTTATAGGAAAACCAATGCCCCGGGTGGATGCCAGGGCAAAGGTTACCGGAGAAGCGAAATACGCCGCTGATATTGAACTGCCTAACATGCTATGGGGACAGATAAAGAGAAGCCCATACGCTCATGCCAGGATACTCAATATTGATACTAGCAAGGCTGAAAGGCTGCCGGGAGTAATGGCAATAACCACCGGCAAGGACTTCGGCGGTTTTAGATGGGGATGGAGCCGGGAGACCCGGGATGAAGAACCTTTTGCTACGACGAAGGTGCGCTACCAGTATGAGGGCGTGGCGGCAGTGGCAGCAATTAGTGAAGATATTGCTGAGGAGGCCTGCGATCTCATTGAGGTAGAGTATGAACCACTCCTGGGTGTCTTCGACCCCTTTGAGGCGATGCAGGAAGGGGCACCCCTGGTTCATGAGAACCGCCCGGGGAACATATGTGTTGAGTATCACTGGGCATTTGGCGATGTGGACAAAGCCTTTGCTGAATCTTATCTTGTCCGGGAGGATATCTTCCAGACTCCCCGCATGGCCAAAGGATATATAGAAACACCAGCAGTAATAGCTTACTGGCCTGGTCCTGATCGTCTGGTCTTTCAGGGGGCGAAGGGAAGCCCGTATTTTCCCTATAGGATTCTAGCAAGGTGTTTTAATTTACCTCTCAGCAACGTGCGAGTAATACAGCCTTTTATCGGCTCTGACTTTGGTGGCACTAAGAATGACATGACGCACTGCGATTTTGCGGCACCCATGCTGGCCAAGAAGACAGGCAGGCCGGTGAAGCTGGTGTATACCCAGTTCGATACGCTCACTACCGATCTACGGCGCCATCCGATGTGGATTACCATAAAGACAGGTGTCACCAAGGATGGCATTTTAAAGGCGACATACCTCAAGGCTGTTGCTGATGGGGGTGCTTATACCCGTATGAGCCCGCTCACCATGTTTCTTGTTGGAACCTGTATGACCCTGCCCTATGAGCTGCCTAATTTCAAATATGACGCCTATAATTATTTTACTAACAACCCAAGTTCGGCAGCCATGAGAGGGCACGGATTGTATCATAGCCGGTTCGCCGCTGACGTTCAGCTTGACATGATAGCTGAAGAGCTTGGTCTAGACCCTGTGGATATCAGACTTAGGAATGCCATTGAAAACCCCAAACCGGGTGAGGTTTACGAAACGGTTAACGAAGTGCATGTGGCGACTTGTGGTGTAAAGGAATGCATTGAAAAGGTTGCCGAAGCGACAAACTGGGAGAAAAGGAAGAAGACGAAAAAAGCGGAAGGGCATAAATCCTACGGTATTGGTTTTAGTGCGGCAACATATAATGGGGGGACGAAACTCAGCGCTCACAATGCTTGTGCTGCCATCGTAAGGGTATGTGAGGACGGCAGTATCAATTACCTCACTGGGGCTTCGGATGTGGGGCAGGGATCAGACACCGTATGCTGTGCTATCGCTGCTGAGGTGCTCGGTGTGGGACTGGAAGATATAGATATAAAGAGGGTAGATTCGGCGTTCACGCCTGTTGACCCGGGTAGCTATGGTAGCCGGGTTACTGTACATGCTGGTCAGGCGGCAAAGAATGCCGCAGAGGACGCCAGACGGCAGCTCGTCGAAGTCGCTGCTCAACAGTTTAGTGTAACACCGGAAGAGGTGGAGATTAAGAATAGGCAGGTCTTTGTTAAGTCGAATCCTCAAAGGAACATGCCTTGGGAAAGGCTGGTCAGAATTGCCTGTTATGAGACGCCGGGTAAGGTAATCATTGGCCGTGGCTATTCCACCCAGGGAATATCGCTTTTAGGTTTAGCTGATTTGAGCAAGGGTGTGGGCGATATCGGGACCAACTATAGCTTCACCGCCCAGGCAGCCGAGGTGGAGGTGGATGTGGAGACGGGAGTAGTAAAGTGTACCGATAATAGTGTGATAGCTCATGACTGCGGTTTCCCCCTCAATCCACCAGCAGTAGAAACTCAAGTTCAGGGTGGATCGTATCATCAAGGAGTATCCGCCGCCTTGTATGAGGAATTCAAGATGGACCAAGGGCAAACCCTTAACCCTAACTTGATAGACTACATGCGTCCCCGTGCTTATGAAGCACCTATGAGTAAGGTGTTACACGTGGTAACCAATGACCCCTATGGTCCGTTTGGGGCTAAGGAGGCAAGCGAGGGGAGTTGCTGTTCAGCTCCACCGGCGGTGATTAACGCCATTTATGACGCTACTGGAGTATGGATTAAGGACCTACCCGCCCAACCGGAGAAAGTTTTTTGGGCGCTAAAAGCCCAAAAAGAGAAGAAGCAAAGAAAAAAGTAGAACTCCTTAGCCAGTGCATAGATAAGTTATTGCTTTGGTTGGCAGTCATATCCAGGGTGTTGTTTAGGAAAGGGAGCAATGTTAATAGAATTGCTCCCTTTCTTCTTACAGGTGTAACACCTGGGAGCAAACCGGGCAGTTTTCGTTTCTCCTTATCTCGTGAACCCGGAACTTAATATCGTCACCGTTGAACAATAGCAATTTCCCGGCTAATGATGGGCTGTGTCCGGTAAGTAGTTTAATTACCTCTAAAGCTTGCAGGTTGGCTATTATTGCTGGAGTTACGCCGAGAACTCCGAGTCCCGTGGCACCCTCAGGGCGAAGGCACGCTAGGCAAGGTGTTTGTCCGGGTATGATTGTAGTAATCATACCTCGCAAGCGCGAGACACCGCCGTAAACATAAGGCATCTTCTGCTTAACGCAAGCCGAGTTTACTACCAGCCGCGTGGCAGAATTATCTAGACCATCGACTACTACTTGAGACCTATCAATAATGCTGAGGACATTCTCCTTCGTTATCTTGGCGAAGATAGGAGTAATTTTTACTGAGGGATTTAGCTCGGATAATTTCTTTTGAGCAACCACTACCTTTCTCTCTCCTATTTCATCTTCCCAATAAAGAATCTGCCGATTTAAATCAGACAATTCCACGGTATCGAAATCAACGATGGTAATGTGCCCGACACCAGCAGCAGTTAGATAAGTTGCTGAAGCACAGCCTAGCCCACCGATGCCGACAATTACGACATGCGAGTCTTTTAGTTTTCTTTGTCCCTCTTCTCCAAAATCCGGGATTATCAGTTGCCGATTGTATCTGATAAGTTCGTTTTGCTCTAGCATCTTTTCCTCTAATATCGCTAGCCGTCCCAGCGCCAAAGCATCTTAACTATTACGGTATCATCGTCTATCAACTTTGCGTCAAGGCCGTCAGCTGAAGTTACGTAATTCTTGCCATTAACAAGGACATCGTAATCGAAATCCAGGTCGTTAGTTGTGGGGCTAATCGGCTGGAAATCAACATTTGCCTCTTTGTATCGAGCTGTTAGTTCCACAAGCAGCGCCCTTAACGTGTCGCCATTTACATCCATTTCGATAATGCCTTTCTCCTTAGCATTTGGCCAGGGTGCATAAAGCCAGGGCATAACAATAGAAAGCATTCCCTTCCGAGTCACTTCCTGGGTAGGATTAGCTACGATTATCAATTCTGAAAAACCTGGCATTATCACAACTCTCATGTTCGTCTCCTATTAGGCAAGGCACTCATCTAATTTTCGAAAGCCTCAACGCAAAGTTGGTCATCATCTTCGGACCATTGTTCCATCCAATAATCTGACGTGTTTTCCGGCACGTCTTTGTCTGGCGTAACTCGTCTTTGGCGGTTGTTACGCAAGCTACTCTTGGAGGAATGTTACCTCACCACGTGTAATTTGTAAAACCCTGAGCCCTCAATACAAGCGGACGGCATTCTTTCCTGTTAGTTTAAATATGCAGAAAGCCATGATCGGAATTATGATATACTTTTGTGGATGGTGGTCAGCCATCAAGAGGGAAAGTGGGTGGCTAACTTGACCGAACCTCGAATCATAAAAGTTAGAAAGGAGGAATTACAGAAAATGAAAACGAAATACGGAAAGAATATTATCACGGTTGGAAAAACTGATGTGAACCTCCCTTCGTGGAGGCTCGAAAGGAAACCTACCGATGCGTCTACTCGTTTGCTGTGGTTGGATGATGATGTAATAAAAGGGGCTTTCTATGTGGAATGTGTCTGGTACTGGAAAGGGTCTGAGCAGTCCATAGTAGAAGCTCACACGCACCCTTTTGACGAAGTCATAACGTTTTTTGGGACTAATCCGGAAGACCCGCAGGATTTGTGTGGGGAAGTTGAACTATGGCTGGATAACGAAAAACATATACTAACCGAAAGTAGTCTAATCTTCGTTCCGAAGGGGCTGAAGCACTGCCCATTGATTATCAGAAGGGTAGATAGACCTATTTTCCATTTCACCACCGGACCTGGGGGCAAGTACAGTTAAAAGAAAGCAATTTTTAATGCCCCCGATATTCATAGAGGGTAATAAATATGGCAAGGTCTGTCCGCGGTAACTTATATTTTTAATTAAGTTCTCCTGAAAAATTAGGGCAATGGCGACGCCAGAAGCAATAGAAGTTGCTAGCAGAGCTTTAAATCCCACCTCTGAAAAGTTGTCCATATCGCATGCTTGCACCGAAGACGATTTAAATAGAGGTAAACGCAGCCTTGGAAATCATGTCTGGGAGTCTATTTGCTGAACGTCTGAATTGTTCAGTTAATGCATAATTATTGGATTTTTTACATAGATTTTACACAAGGGCTAAATTCAGAAAACGATTCATCGGTATACTATATGTATATTTGGTCATTACAATCTTAATAATGCCTTAATATTTCCCTGCTAGAGTGATATTTGCTAAACTTTATAGAAATCGAAATAAAAGCATGGTCAAAATTGTTAATACATTAATTGCCATTATTTGCATATTTATTTTGCTTGTTTCTGGCATTGGCTGTGCCAAAAAGACAGCGACGCCGGCAGCAGCCATGCAGGAGGCCACGGTACAGTTAGGCAATCTGACAGTTTCCACCTCGGTTGATGGCAACCTGGTAATGCCGCAGGCATATAATTTGCTCTTCGGTGCGCCGGGAGATGTCAAAGACGTGTTCGTGGAAGAGGGAGATTTCGTTAAAGAAGGGACGGTGTTGGCGACGCTGGACAATACCAGTGAAAAATTGGGCGTCGAATCGGCTAATAACAATGTTCAGCAGGTCTTAAGCAAGCTGTATGAAAACGTGCCGCTACAGCCACAGTTTCCCGCTGTTACTTACGATGTGGCTGATGTAACCCCACTGTCGACTACAACAACTACAACGCAACAGACCTATTTTAATGGTGATACAGGAAAACCACCAGCAGGTCCCGGCCCAACTAAAACCACAATAACAGGGAATGCGCCAGGGCCGGTGACAACAACGACTACACAGACAACCATTAATTATTTACTACCAGTTGTGCCTGGTACCACACCGGTGCAGACAATAGTGACAGCAACCACTACCACGACTACCTACAAGCAAAGCGGCGAATATCGTGATACCAGTTATGCCTATTATTATCCTAATGCCACCGCCCTGTCTGCCTACAATTGGGCGCAGGGCGAGGCCGCCAACGCGTATAAACTGTACCTGAGCGATAACTATACTGCGGCGGCTTCCGAATTGTATGTAGCCCTGTCTGACCTGGAAGCCTGCGTAGAAATATTTGATGACACCATAAACAACCCGCAGTCCGGTTTAGGCAACATTGCGCCGCTCGTTAAGGAAGATGAAACCTCATTATCATCAATTCAGCTGTATAACTCGTTTGCGGCAACTTACATCCGGGAGCTGCGCCAGCTGGTTGATTCAATAAAGCAGGGCCAGGCAGACATAGAGAAAATCCAGAGTCTGATAGCACAGGCAAAATACGAGGAGGTCGCTCCCCTGTTCGAGCCTCTCTTGAGTCAGGTTAATGATATTGGCAAGGTAGTAATACGCAATATCAACGTGATAAAGACATATAACTTTGGGACTGTTTATGGCGAAGATTTGTGCCTGTATTTCTACGGTGCTGCCACCGACAAGCTGAATGCGGCGCTGAAAGGCATAGAGACCGGCGGACTAAATGCGCCCGAATTACATGATAACCTGCGTATCGCCGAGCACTACATGCGAATCTGCAACAGCATATTGGGCAGCAATGACTATGTTTTGCAGCACGGCCTGCTCCTAAAGAATGAACAGCAGTATCACGTGGACCTGCAAAGTGCTTTGGTCGGTCTAGGCAACTCGCGGGACGATTTTCTCAAAACGGTAGTACTGGCGCCGTTCGATGGCACGGTGGTGAGCGTGGGCGTCAAGAAAAATGACGTTCTCTCCGCCATCGACTATGCTTCCAAGACAGCTGTTCAGCTCGTCGATACCAGCCAGATTAAGTTCACCGGGCTGGTTGATGAAATCGATATACTGAAAATAAAGGCCGGACAAAAGGCGATGATTTCGGTGGATGCAGTACCGAATAAAACATTTACTGGTACGGTGAGTTTCATTTCACCCTTCGGCACACCGGACACCAATAATGTGGTTAAGTTTCCCATAACCATCTTGCTCGACCCCACTGATGTGGCGCTAAAGGGTGGGCTTACGGCTACGGCTGATATAGCCATATCCACTGCTGAAAACGCACTGCTCGTGCCGTTGTCGGCAGTAACCACCACCTCCGAGGGCTCTTTCGTAAATGTCATTAATAAAGCTACGGGGCAGCCGGAAAAAAGGCAGGTCACACTCGGTAGTCAAAACCTGCAGTTTGCCGAGGTATTATCAGGCTTAAAGGAAGGCGATAAAATCGTTGTTGAAGAAAAAGTAACGGGTGCACCTGTGGTCACCGGGTTCCCACGCGGGCCTGGGGGTGGAGGACCGCCGCCGGGTAGGTAATAAGATGAAAAAAGGTCTGATAAGCGTACTGATAATAAGCATAGTTCTGTCTTCCCTGCTTTTGGCAGGCTGCAGCAAGAGCGCGACCACTCCAACCGGGCAAATTTTCGAGGTGAAAAGGGGAGACCTGAATATCAATGTATCTTCCGATGGTCACCTCACCATGCCCGATGAGTACGACCTGCGCTTTGGCACCAACGGGCAGGTGCAACAAATATTTGTGGAAGAAGGGGATAAAGTAAAGCAGGGTGCACTGCTGGCCATGCTGGATGATACGTCACAGAGGAACGCTATTAAAACGGCCCTGTTAAATGTTCAGACGGCGCAAAATAACATCACGGTGCAGTCAAAAACAGCCGGTGGCCCAAATGATACCCCAGGACAGGCATGCGACCATCTTCCTTATAATTATCCGGACCTGAGTGTGCCCCGCATAGTGGAACAGGCGCGAAAAGACTTGGATAAGGCGGTTAACGAGTTCAAGCAGGGGAATTACAAAGACGCTGGCCGTGATTTAATAATGACCTATTTCGACATCGAAGTAGGTGCGGACCTGATTCAGTCCAAGCCCGATGCTGCTGAATTGGCCGGAGCCAAGACGAACTCGACTTACTATCCCGACCTTTACGAGGGCGGTGTCAAGAATGAGCCCAACACTAATGCGCCGGTGGTCGATTACCTGCACCAATACCAGCAGAAGTTACTGGATATAAGCAATGATATGAAAGTCGGCGCGTATGATAAGGTGGCGTCTAAACTAGATGCTGCACAGCAGGGGATGTCTACGGCTTACAATCTGGCTGAAAGCACTGTATATCTCAAGGGAAGCGAGATGTTTGAATATCCCGATACCGCTACCAGCGTGGATTTTCTGCAGTCCTCCATTCGCTCTTTGCAAGACCTGCAGGACTATTTGGCGCAGGATAATGCTGAGCCGATTGAAGCGGCCAAGAAGTTGTATATTACACAGCTTAATTTGCAGGTTGGCCAGGACGTACTGGAAAATCAGACGTCACTCTTTGTGGTTGGAAAAGGCATCAACTGGCAGACATTGCAGCAGTACAACCTCGCCCTGCAGAATGCCCAGATAGCTATATACAATGCCAAGCAGAATATCATTAATACAGTCATCATTGCCCCTTCCGACGGCACCGTAGTCAGCGTGAACCTCAAGAAATCTTCCGTCCTTTCAGCCCAGACCTATTCGTCGACAACGGCTATCCAGCTCGTTGATACCAGTTCCATAAGGTTCGAAGGGCTGGTTGACGAAATCGACATTATGAAAGTGCAGCGGGGGCAGAAGGTAACTATCGCTGTGGATGCCATACCGAACAAGATGTTTACCGGGTCGGTTAAATTTATCTCTCCCTTCGGTACACAGTCCGGCAATGTCATTAAATTTGCTGTTACTATTCAGCTAGACCCGACTGATGTCGAACTTCGAGGTGGCTTAAGTGCTACTGCCGATATAAGTATATACAGCGCAAAAAACGTATTGCTGGTGCCGGTATCAGTAATTGTAGAGACGCGTGAGGGGCCCGTGGTGGCGGTTATAAACCCGGCGACTGGACAGCCTGAATACAGGGCAGTCACTCTGGGGCAACAAAACTTACAGTATGCTGAGGTGTTATCGGGATTAAAAGAAGGAGACAAAGTCACGGTATCGGCGCTTCCGCTAACAACGGGTACTGGCAGTACAACCCGTCAAGGGTCGCGGGGTGTAATGCTGATGCGTTAATGGGCCGGCCTTCTATATTTTAATAACATTTGTAGATTTGGTGTTAGGACATGACTGAATCAGGCGGCATAATTGCATTGAACAATATTACCAAGATATATGACATTGGTGAAGTGAAGGTCAATGCCCTTGATAATATCTCTTTTAGCTGCAACAAGGGTGAGGCGGTTTCCATTATGGGGCCATCGGGTTCGGGCAAGTCTACCCTGATGAATATAGTTGGTTGTCTGGACCGGCCCACGGGCGGAAGTTACTGCCTGGAAGGTCAGGATGTCTCCAGTCTCAATGATAATGAGCTGGCGGCGATAAGGAATCAGAAACTGGGTTTTGTTTTCCAGTCTTATAACCTTTTGCCTAAAATGACGGCGCTGGAGAATGTAGAATTACCAATGGTATATGCTGGCCGTGGTCACAGACGGCAGAGTGCTATGGCGGCTCTGGAATCGGTCGGCATCGGCAACAGGGCACACCATCGCCCCAATGAGATGTCCGGCGGCGAGCAGCAGAGAGTGGCAATCGCCCGCTGTCTGATTAACAATCCTCTGATAATACTTGCCGATGAGCCAACGGGCAACCTGGACACTCAATCGAGCCACACTATCATGGATGTTCTGCTAGAGCAGCGTAAAAAAGGCATCACCATCATCATCGTTACCCATGAAGAAGATATTGCGTCTTATACTGAGAGGACGATATATCTCAGGGATGGGAAGATAATCGAGGAAAAGAAGCGATGAATATATTTGAGAGCATCAGGACCGCCTGGAAATCCATATTTTCCAATAAATTGCGGTCTTCGCTCACCATGCTGGGCATTGTCATTGGTGTCAGCGCCGTGGTACTTCTGGTGGCTCTGGGAAGTGGTTTCCAGAAAAGTATGCAGACAACTTTCGAAAATATGGGGGCCAGCGCGCTTTACGTATCCAGCTCGACGGATAAGGCGGTAAAGACTTTGCGCCCGCTGACATTTGAGGATGCGCAGGCGCTGGCGAATAAATCATTAGCTCCGGCAATAGCTGTGGTTGCGCCCACGCTAAGCAAAGGGGTCAGTGCGTCTTACGGCAATAACAACGTAAACGTACAGGCTACCGGCGTTACGCCGGTAATAACCCAGATACGAAATTATGCACTCGCAGGTGGCAGGTTCATATCCGACCAGGACGTAGCCACCAGGGATAATGTGGTTGTGCTCGGTTACCAGACGGCTCAGGACTTGTTCGGAAACCAGTCTGCAGTGGGCCAGAGCATACGTGTCGCCGGCGGTAAATATCAGGTCATCGGGGTTGTGGACAAGATGGGTGGTTTTGCGGGGGATAGCTATATACTGATGCCGCTAACGACCATGCAATCCAAAATATCGGGCGGCAGCGATGTCCAGCAAATTGCGGTAAAGGCAGTTAGTCCCGACCAGGTGGATAGCGCTATCTCAGAAATGACTTCCATAATGAGGGCTCGGCATTATATCGCGACGGGGGCTGCGGATGATTTTCAAATTAGAGATATGCGCGAGGTGCTGAGCAGCATGCAGCAGACAATGGCTGCCTTCTCGTTTTTCCTTAGCAGCGTCGGCGCCATCTCACTGATTGTAGGTGGCATCGGAATCATGAACATCATGCTCGTTTCCGTATCGGAACGGACGCGTGAAATCGGCATCCGCAAGGCTATCGGTGCCAAGCGGCGTGATATTTTAGTTCAATTCCTCATTGAAGCTGCGGCATTGAGTCTATCCGGTGGTTTGATTGGCCTGCTCCTGGCAGTAGGCGGGTCACAGTTTATGCGCAATGTTTCTCTGGGAAACTTAACTATTGATGCTCAAATTTCGGTTGGCGTCGTTATCCTGGCGCTTACTGTATCAATCGGAATTGGTGTGATATCCGGCACCTATCCGGCATTCCGTGCTGCCCGGCTGGACCCAATAGAATCTCTACGGCATGAATAGAACATATCTGCAAACATACTGTTCCTACCGTCCTTAAAGACCAATTAGCAATAGTCCATTTCGTTAACCCGACCTTGCCTTATGAGGAGTCCCGATTGTAAAATGGAGGCAAGGAGAGAAGCCAGGGGGTGTCTGAGAAAAGGATTTAAGCTTTTTCTCTAACACAGGCAGACTGTAAAGGAGGTGCAGAGATGTCTCCACAAGATAAGTCAGTCGAGGAATTGCAGGAAAAAGTAGTGCGGTACTTCTGTGACCGACCAGCTAACTTCCCTGCAGGACGACCTTACAACTGCTGTGAGAGTGTATTGCTGGCTTTGGCGGGGCCCGTCGGTGTAGATTCAGAATTTATCCCGAAGATAGGCACAGCCATCGGTGCAGGAGTAAGTCTGAATGGACTACTTTGCGGGTCAATTTCGAGTGTGTTGATGCTAATAGGGGCGAAGTTTGGCAGGACCAACGCTGAAGAAAATCCTCAGCCGATATGGCAGATGGCTGATGGGTATGTAGCTGCTTTCCGGGAGAAGTTCAAGGCGGTCAATTGCAGACAGCTGACTGGGCTGAATTTGAAGACAGACGAAGGGCTAAAAGAGTATTTTGCCAGAGTCCATGACTACGAGTGTACAGAGCGGCTCGAGTTCGCGGTTGAAAAGGCATTAGAGATCCTTCAAAAGTAACATTTGCCTGAATTGTTGGCGGAAGGGCACAATTGGGCGTATTGTTGCCTCTGCCCGTATCAGCCCAACATCTTCTCAACTGATTCTTCTATGCTCGCCACAACCTTGGGATGTGATTTTAATCACTTAGCCTCAATTGACCTGAATATTACGACATCCGGCCCTTACTTGCCTTTTTTTCTAAAATTTTCAATAATTGTGTTTAGATAGAATTGTGAAAGATATGTCATGATTTGCTAAATTCCACTGTTTCTTGAGGGAGTGAAACTTTGTTTCTTAAAAAGAACTCCTGCGAAGTGCTTCGAGACGCTGCTAAGCAGTATGATGGCTATAAGTTCTCCGAATGTATAATTCGAAAATAAGAAGCTGGGTATCTTGAAATACCCAGCTTCAATTATTTCCGGTTCGTTATGTATTTAGCTCTTGCCGATTCGGAACATTTTAGTACCGCATCTTGGACAAACACCTTGTGTAGCCGGCTTACCATTTTTCATTTTGATAGCCCTCGGATTGCTCATTTCCCTTTTAGTGCGGCATTTCATACAATATGCTTGCATCTGTATACCTCCTTTTTTATTAGGAACGATAAACTATTCTGAAAAGTTTATGCTGCAAATAAGATTTCTATAAATTCTTCGCCCCGATTGCATCGGGGCTCAGAATGGCAGATCAAGGGCTCAGAATGACAACAGGTAGCTAGCATATTCGGGGCAATAGTTCTCCGCTGAGCATGTCAACGATGCGGGACGCCCCCAGCCGGGTCTTCATTATCACCTTGCCTTTATGCTCATGGGTCACCTCGCCGATGATTGAAGCATCACCGCCGTAGTGATTCCGTTTCATCTTGGCCAGCATTTTTTCGGCATCGTCTGCGGCGACTATAGCTACCAGCTTGCCTTCGTTGGCGACGTAGAGCGGGTCGAAGCCGAGAAGCTCGCAGGCAGCTCGCACTCCATCATGCACCGGTATTTTATCCTCCTCTATACTGATGCCCACCTTTGACTGCCTGGCAAGTTCGTTAAGTGTCGTGGCTAAGCCGCCTCGCGTCGGATCGCGGAGACAATGGATTCGCGATGAGGCTTCGAGCATCTGCGAAACCAGTTTATTCAATGGAGCGCAGTCGCTTTGAACCGGCACTGAGAATTTCAGTCCTTCGCGCTGGCTCATCACCGCAATGCCGTGGTCGCCGATGGTACCGCTGAGGATTATCTTATCGCCTACTTTGGCATTGGCGCCGGATATATCTATGCCTGGCGGAATAATGCCTATGCCGGAGGTGTTGATGAATAACTTGTCGGCGCTGCCCCGGTTTACTACCTTGGTATCGCCGGTGACTATATTCACCCCGGCTTCTTCAGCAGCAGCTTTTATCGATTTAACTATCCTGGTTAGTTCGCTGAGAGTCAAACCTTCTTCTATGATTAAGGACAGGCTCAGGTACAGAGGCATGGCGCCGCTCATGGCTAAGTCGTTGATGGTGCCGCAGACTGCCAGCTTGCCGATATCGCCGCCGGGGAAGAAGATAGGGTTGACCACATAGCTATCAGTAGTGAAGGCAAGGCGACCGCTGAGGTCGAAAACCGCCGAATCATCCAGTTTGGCTAGCAGCGGATTAGCCAGAGGCGGCAGGAAAATCTTCTCAATCAGCTCATGGCTGAGGCGGCTGCCGCTGCCATGAGCCAGCAAGATGGTTTCATCGTCCATAATCAGCTCCATATTGGTAGTATGCAGCACAGGCACCCTCCGAAGACACCATGCAAGGCCCTACCGGGTGTTCCAGGGAGCAGACCTTGCGAAATAGCTTGCAGTCGAGAGGGGTTTTTACGCCGCGGAGTATATCTCCGCAGATACAGCCCTTCGCCTCTCTAACCGGCTCCATGGTTACCGAGAAAGCTTGCTCGGCGTCAAAACGCTCATATTTTTCCCTTATCTTTAGCCCGCTGACTGGAACAACGCCTATGCCTCGCCAATCGGCGCTGTCAACTTCGAAAACACTGTCCATCAGCTCCAGGGCTTTTTGGTTGCCTTCGGGCTTAACTCCACGGCGGTAAGCTATCTCCACCCGTGGCTTGCCGCTCTCGATTTGCTCTACCAGCATCTCTACTGACTGCAGAATGTCCAGCGGCTCGAAGCCGGAGACGACGCAGGCAACACCGTAGTCTCGAGGTATGAATTCATAAGGGCGGGAGCCGATTATGGTGCTGACATGTCCCGGGCAAACGATGCCGTCCAGCTTGAGCTCACCCAAATCAAGGAGAGCTTTCATTATGGGTGGGCACAGTTTCAAAAGACAGAGGACGTAGAAATTTTTGATTCCTTCCTTTTCAGCCTGAAGTATAGAAGCAGCAATGGTTGGCGCGGTGGTCTCAAAGCCGATGCCGACAAAGATAACCGACTGTGTCGGATTGTCTCTGGCGATTTGAAGTGCATCCTGGGTGGAATAGACGATGCGGATATCGGCCTCTCCGGCTCTGGCCTGCTGCAGGCTGGAATAGCTGCCGGGGACTTTTATCATATCGCCGAAGGTGGTGATGATGACATCCGGCAAACGAGCCAGGGCGATTGACCTGTCTATGTCGGCGTTAGCCGTGACGCATACCGGACAGCCCGGGCCGGAGAGCATCTCCACGGTTGGAGGCAGTAGCTGGCGGAGGCCGTTCCTCATGATGGCAACGGTATGCCCCCCGCAGAACTCCATTAATCTGGTCGGCCTGGTGGATAGCTGCTTTATCCTGGCTACCAGCTTCTTGCCCAGTTCAACGTCACGGTATTCGTCAATAAACTTCATTAATCTGCTTATTCTTCCGGAACCATAGTCGTGCCCACAACCCGTATCATCCAGTTCGTCCTAGATTGAGCCCAATCTACTACGCTCCAGCACAAACAAAAGTTACCCGGCGTCCATGATTCCACTACCTTAGTGACTTCCGCCGTCCGGGCAGTGATAGCAGAATGTTCATTTTTGGCACTGAAATCAGCACCGAGATGGATACCTCCGAACGAGGTGGGACCATTCCACATATGAACATAGAACTTATCTGCTACTTCAATTTTCGGCACTTCTAATTCCACCCAAGCACCCCCTTCGGGCAAGACCTCTTTTGTCGGGAGCGACTTCCCTTCAGGAAACTTAGTGCGTGGATAAGCTTCCTTATACAACACTTTACGGTCTTTGTCCCAGATCTCTATCTCAAATGTACCTGATTCAAGACTCCTTGACCCAAATAATCGTATTTTCTGAACAGTGAATGGTATGACCGGCGGCGTAAAATCCACTAGCCAACCGCCACTAACACTTACGAGGTGCCCATCAGCCTTACCATCATCGTATTTCAGCTCTATCTCTTTTGCTACCAGCTTTGGTTTCACCGTGAGACTCGAACTTCGCTCCCCAATGGCAACCTGATAAGTGCCAGCTTTATCTTTGACTAATGAGAAGGTTACCGTTTCAGTGGCAACTGGAGCTACCGTGACCTCTTTTGTTTCCACCTGTGCGCCATCAACGGTCAATATAACAGTATAGGCGCCTTCACTGCCACCGATGTTTTTCACCTCAGTTGTAATGGTAACCATATCGCCAACCGTAACTTCTGGTGGTGTGACATTCAAAGACGTGACTTCAAACTTTGCTGGCTCTGCCGGGGCCTTGCAGGCTGTTGGCAAGATTAGCACCACCGCTAGTAGTAACACACTTACCCAAAGGCCTTTTCTCATGACCTCTTACCTCCCCTTGTAAGTTTCTGCTACGAGATTCGACTGTAATAATAGCTGAGGCAGGAAAGCTAAATCAAGAGTGCTCTTTGTTCTCGCAGGCATCCTTACTTAGACGCGCCATTTCTTCTAGTATTTTTAAGGTCTCCTGGGCTTCGGCTTCGTCGATAACGTTTATGGCATAGCCGGTATGTAGCAGGACATAGTCGCCGACCTTGGCTTCAGGGGTAAGCATTATGCTGACGCGGCGTTTTACACCGCCGATTTCCACATCGGCTTCGTTACCTTCTATGGAGACGACTTTCACTGGAACGGCTAAACACATAGTTTTCCTTTCAACTGAAATTGGCGATGACGGCTTGGCCCAGGGAAATGCCGCCGTCATTGCATGGTACCTGCTTATGGGTTAACACGGAAAAGCCGGTGGATTCAAGTAAAGGCACGACTTTTCTTAGTAGCAACCGATTCTGGAAGACACCGCCGCTCAAGGCTACCCGGTTGATTCCGGTCTTCCTGGCTATCAACTGACACATCTCACATATCATCTGGGCTACAGTATTGTGAAACCGGGCTGATATTGTAGCTTTAGACACGCCTTGATACAAATCCTTGACTATGGCAGAAAGCAGTTCTTTTAGTTGGATAATGTTTGTCCCGTCATGCTCGGTTATAGAATATGGGTAGCTGTCATCGCCAGCATCATAGGCTATCATTTCAAGTTCGACGGCTGCCTGACCTTCGTAATCTATCTCGCCCCTGACGTCTATCAAAGCCGATACGGCATCGAAGAGACGCCCCAAGCTCGAATTCAACGGTGAGTTGAGACCGGTCTGAATTTGCCGCTTTATAAGCTCGATTTCAACGGCATCAACTTGCTTCAAGAAAGCCAGTTTGGTGCTGAGGGAGTCCTCTCCCAGTAGCTTGAGAAGGTAGCCTATGGCAGTTCGGTACGGTCTTTTTATGGCGACGGACCCACCGGGCAAAGGCAAGTACTCAAGATGCCCCATTCTCTGGAAAGCTTTGTAATCAGCGACCAGAAATTCACCGCCCCAGATGTGTCCATCGCTGCCATAGCCTGTGCCATCCAGAGCCACGCCGATAACTGGATTTTCAACGTTATTGTCCACCATGCAGCTAACGATGTGGGCATGATGGTGCTGAACCGGTACGAGCTTAAGATGGCTGAACTGGCTGCCAAGCTCCAGAGCGTATTTAGTGGGAAGATATTCCGGATGCAGGTCATAGGCGATGATTTCAGGCTCGATACGAAACAGCTTTTTGTACAGAGCCAGCGTGTTTTGGAAGTGCTCCAAGGTCTCTAGATTCTCCATGTCGCCGATATGCTGGCTGATGAAGGCATAGCTGTCTTTGGTCAGGCAAAAAGTGTTCTTTTCCTCGGCACCACAGCCGAGCACCTGCTTAGCTGTGAAGGGTAGGTGAATGGGATACGGTGCATAGCTGCGAGCCCGCCGGGTGAGCTGGACTTCGCCCCTTTCGATGACAGTCACACTGTCGTCATATCTGGCATATATATCGCGGTTGTGGACCAGAAAATAGTCGGCGATGCCTGAAAGCCGCCTGATGGTTTCATCGTTATCTTTGGCAATCGGCTCCTCGCTGATATTGCCACTGGTCATTACCAACGGCAGTCCCATCTCTCTGAGCAAGATATGATGCAGTGGAGTGTATGGCAGCATCACGCCGAGGTATTTTAGATTTGGAGCCACTGCCTGGCATACCGTGGACTCTGGCTTCCACCGTATCAGCACGATTGGGCTCTGCTGGGAGGTAAGCAACTTTTCTTCCGCCTCAGAGATGTAGCAATGCCTTCTGGCTTCCTCCATGTCAGCGATCATTATGGCCAGTGGCTTGAATGGGCGTCTCTTTCTCTGGCGCAGGAGCTGGATAGCCTTCTCACTGGTGGCGTCGCAGGCCAGAAGGAAGCCGCCCAGACCTTTGATGGCCAGGATTTTCCCGTTTTTGAGAAGCTGACTGGCAGCGGCAATGACATCGGAGGTTTCTACATGGTTTCCCCTGGCGTCAAGTAGCTCCAGCCTCGGCCCGCATTTGGGGCAGGCGTTGGGCTGAGCATGGAAGCGGCGGTCCAGCGGGTTATCGTACTCTGCCTGGCAATCGGGGCACATTATAAAGGAGCGCATAGTGGTCTTAGGGCGGTCGTAGGGTATGTCTTCTATTATGGTGAAACGGGGGCCACAGTTGGTGCAGTTGGTGAATGGATAATGATAGCGTCTGTCTTTAGGGCTGAAGATTTCCTTGAGACAAGCCGGGCAGGTGGCAATGTCCGGGGACACCAGTTGATACTTACCTTCCTCGGCAATGCTGTGGCGGATTTCAAAACTTGTGTAGTCTACCGGGGGATGGTAGGTAACGGTTATGTGTTCTATGCTAGCCAGCGGCGGCACATTATCTTGAAGTTCGGAAAGGAAATGCTTCACGTCTTTGCTTTCCCCCTGAACCTCGATTTTGACATCCTCGGAGGTATTGCACACCCAGCCTTTCAGGTTGTATTTGGTAGCTAGCTGGTAGACGAAAGGCCTGAAGCCGACCCCTTGAACTACGCCGCGAGCGCTAATTCGTGCTAATTCTATGGTTCCAACCTTAGCCATAAACAAATGAATTTTACTTCAGGAGAGTGCCTAGAGCAAATTTCAGCCCTCTCTTTCTTAGATTTGGCTACATTTGCTTGGCAGTGATTATGTCTGATGCTAACGATAGCATCATTATCCGGTTCTGACAGATGGAGATGAGCAGGGAATGGGGCCGGAGTCAATTTTTGCGCTGCTGTTTTCTAATTTGAAAATCGACACTGGCCCCAGTCACTCAGTTATTTCGTAACTATTTCGTAGCCGTTGGCCCTAATAAGCCTGGGTGTAAATTTGAATAATGTCATTAGGGTCACTGACAGGGCGAGCATTGAATATGACAGCAGTATCGGCAATTGCATGAAATGCGCAGATGGCGAGGTTCTCTTCTGGAACGCCCATGTCGCGCAGCCTCATCGGATGGCCCACTTTTGTCATCAGGGCTTCTACTGCATCTGCTGCTGCCAGGGCTGCATCACGCTCTTTCATACCGGTGGTATTGATGCCCAGAGCCCGTGCTATCAGAGCCAGCTTGTCGGCGGCATGGTCCACGTTATATCGCATCACCTTCGGAAGAACTATGCCACAGGCAGCCCCGTGTGGGACATGGTGCAGTGACCCTATAGTATGCGCCATACCGTGTGCCAAGCCGACCTGGGGTATAGTAAAGGCCCATCCTGCCATAGTGGCTGCTAATTGCATATTGAGCCTGGCCTTTTCGTTTTTACCATCGGCTACGACGAGCGGTAGGTTTTCGTTGATTAACCTTATAGCCTGCAAAGCCATGCCGTCACAGATGGGATTCGCCATAGTACTGGTCATAGCCTCAATGGCATGCGTCATGGCATCCATAGCAGTACTAACGGTCATATCTTTGGGCAGGGACATGGTGAAGCGGGGATCCAGGATAGCCACATTCGGGAATATTCGATCGTCAACTATGTAGAGCTTTCGGCCTGCGCCGTGGCTGGTCAGCACGGCCTCATTGGTTACCTCACTACCGGTTCCCCCTGTAGTTGGAATAGCAATATGAGGAGTTTGCGGCTCCGTTAGTATCAGAAAGTTCAGGTAATCGTTTGCCTTGCCGCCGTTTTTTAAGGTTACACAGACCCCCTTGCCAGTATCGATAACGCTCCCGCCGCCCACGCTTACGATGCAGTCCGCCTTCAGTTCACGGGCCATGGCAGTGGCTGCATCCACTGTTTCCAGGTCAGGATCCGACATGATATTGTCATAGACGCCCACACAAAAATCCGCCAGGGCATCTTTCACCAGCTGGGCTAATCCCGCTTTCCTGACTCCAGGGTCGGTAAGAATCAAAGCCCTGTGGCAGCCAAGATCGACAACAGCCTTGCTGATTGATGCCAGAGCTCCATGGCTGGCTATTACGTTAGTTGGACAGTGGTATGAAAATCCGTCCACTTTTTTATAATCCGACAGGAGTTGGAAGTACATATTGCTCTTTGCGTCGGCCAGAGAGCTAGTATGTATCCGCTTGACCTGGGTATATTCACGCAGGCTTTCCAGACCGAATTCGCGGCCCACGCCGGACTGCTTGTAGCCGCCAAAGGGGCAGAAATCGGAAAAGATATGGTAATTGTTTATCCACATTGTTCCGGTATGTACCCCTTCAGCTATATGCTCGGCCCTGGCCGTATTAGTCGAAAATACGCCGCCTGCCAGGCCGTAGATAGAATCGTTGGCTATGGCAACCGCTTCTTCGTCGCTGCCGTATTTTATGATGCAGACGACTGGGCCGAATATCTCTTCCTGTGCGATGCGCATCTTGTTGTTTACGTTGGCAAAAATGGTGGGAGCATAATAATACCCACCATTGATCCCGGGTACTTCTACGCGCTTGCCGCCCGTGATAAGCTCCGCTCCCTCTTCCTTGCCAAGTTTGACATAACGTTCGACTGTGGCCAGTTGCTCCTTGCTGATAAGTGGCCCTATGTGAGAGGTAGGGTCCATCTGGTATCCGATGCGGAGAGATTCAGTCCTTTTTTTCATCCTGCTGAGAAACTTGTCATAGATTTTTGAGGCGACTAGCACGCGTGAGCCTGCCGAGCACACCTGTCCCTGGTGGAAGAAACTACCAAAGCAAGCGCCCTCTACGGCCAGCTCCATATCCGCATCGTCAAGTATGATATTGGCCGACTTTCCGCCGAGCTCGAGCGTCACTTTTTTCACTGTGCCGGAGGCCAGTCTCATAATCTCGCGTCCTACCTCAGTGCTGCCGGTGAAGGCAATCTTATCCACATCCGGATGGGTGCAGAGGATTTTGCCCAACTTTTCTCCGGGCCCGGTTATGACGTTGAACACTCCATCAGGGATGCCGGCTGCTTTGGCAGCTTCAGCTAAGATTAGGGCGCTTAATGGTGTATATGAAGCCGGTTTCAAAACGATGGTATTTCCCATGCAGAGGGCGGGAGTAATCTTCCAGATTGCAATGTACATAGGGTAGTTCCAGGGGACTATTCCTATACACACCCCAAGCGGCTCTCTGCGGATGTATTCACGTGCCGGAGCAAACGCATTGCCTGAGACTGGGATCTCCTCCTGCCAGGGAAATTTTGAGGCCGCCGCCAGGCTTAGATTACGTAAAAAAGTGATACTTATTAAAGGCATGAACTTGGCCAGCGATAAAACCTGGCCTGAGTCCATGCATTCAGTTACAGCCAGGCGCAGCCCTTGCTGTGCAACCTGGTCGGCAAAATCCTGCACTTTTGCTGCACGGGCTGAAGGGGAAAGTCCACTCCAATCCCCTCTGTCGAAAGCCTTACGTGCGGCCGCTATAGCCGCCTCTGCATCAGCCTTTCCTGCTTGCGCTACTGTTGCTATAGGAGCCTCAGTGCCAGGATCGATCGATTCGAAGGTTTTTCCGTCTGCTGCGTCCACAAATTCGCCATTGATAAACAGTTTGTATTGTTCCATTTGAATCCTCCCTACTTATATGTTTTTATACGACAGCATAATGTCATATGCTTATAAATACATACTCAAATTTTGATGTCACCGACAGCGAAACCATCCCACTCGCTTATAGGTTTGCTTGATGTGAGCACAAATCCTTTTCTACCTATTTCATCCACGTAAGAGATTATTACTTCACCAGCAAGCTGATAAATCTCGGGACTAATAACAAATGTCAGGCCATCTAATTCCAGGGATAAATCGGTCTCCAAGATGGTGTCCACGCACAGGCCTAGTGATGCATCGCAGCATCCGCTAAAATGGAGATCGATACGAATAGGCTGCCGGATACCTTTATCAGCTAGAAAGGATTTGATGACCTGGCTTACGCCTGGCTCCAAATGGACTATGGAAATTTCCCCTTCTCCCCTTGCTGTGCCTGTAAAGGCAAATTTAGCACTTTGCAAAGCAAACGTTAATGTGGTGTATTCACCAACACCACCGCCTCTAAATATGAGTACTATTCGGATGCGTATTGGCCGTTTTTGATGGCTTCGATTACTCCCTGTCTTGCGGCGAGGTAAGCCAGGTGAATGGCGTTTTTTATAGTTTCCGCCCGACTGCGGCCGTGAGTTATGACGACATTGCCGTTCACCCCAAGCAGACATGCTCCGCCTACTTCTTTGTAGTCTAACTTTTTGATAGCCGAGACCATTTGCACGTACTGAGCCAGGGCAGCTCCGGTAAGTTGCCGGTCAAGCTCGGAAGCTTCCTGTAGCTCCAGTAAGTTCTGGATAATCTCCGAGTATCCTTCGATAGTCTTAGCCAATACGTTACCGGTGAAGCCGTCCATAACAATTATATCGGCTTTTCCTTTCATGACATCGAAAGCCTCTACGTTACCGATGAAGTTCAGATTAGTTTTCTTTAAGAGCTGGTAAGTCTCCTTGGCTAAGGTATTACCTTTGATTTCCTCTGCGCCGTTGTTTAGCAGCCCAACCCGTGGTGAGTTTATGCCAAAAACCTGCTCCGCCAAAATGTTGGTGAGCTGGGCGAATTGCACCAGAAATATTGGCCGGCAGTTAGGGTTAACCCCGACGTCGATGAGTAGTGTCGGATTGGGCTGGGTGGGTTCGAACACCGCACAAAGTGCTACCCGCTCGATGCCTTTTACTATTCCCAGGCTTAAGAATGATGCCACGACTACAGCCCCGGTGCTGCCCGCGGAGACGAAGCCGTCAGCAATACCGTCTCTTACCAGATTGACGCCAACTACAATTGACGAATCCGGTTTGTTCTGGACTGCTTGTATAGGCTCCTCGCCTTCCATGATGACTTCGCTTGCCTGGACGATTTTAATGTTCGAGCGTCTCTTGGAGCGCCTGAGCAGCATCTCGAGCACGGTCTTATTGCCCACGAGAGCGATATCTATCGGGAACTCCTTGACCGCCTCAATGGCTCCTTTAACCACTTCTCGTGGAGCATGCTCACCGCCCATAGCATCTACGGCAATTAACATCTAGTTGTTCACCTCGTCTATTAAAAAGGCTCTGAATTATCAGTGTCCCACTGGATGGTTAGAGACTTTAGCGAGTTCACCGGGTTTTGTCAAGGAAAGTTATGGTACACTTTTGAAAACAAAGGGGTAAAAGTTTATAATTCATACGTTTGGAGGGAATGGGGCGGTGCAGATAATACGGTGCATGAATTAGCTATAACTCAGAATATACTGGACATTGTCTTAAACGAGGCAAAAACAGCTCAGGCAGATAAGATCACCAGGATAAATCTGGTCATCGGCGAGCTATCAGGGATTGTCAGTGATAGCGTGCTCTTCTACTTCGATTTTCTTAAGAAGGGTAATGCCGCTGAGGAAGCCACAATTGATTTCAGATTAGTGCCGGTTGAGCTGCGATGTCGAGATTGTCTGACCAATTTTAACCCAAAAGAAGACGCATCTTGGGCCTGTCCGAATTGCCAGGGCACTAATTTTGATTTGATTAGCGGCCGAGATTGCTACGTAGAAAGTATAGAGGTCGGATAATAAAGAAAAGAACCGTGAAAAACATTGCTATCGCCGGCGATGCTACAGCTACTCAGACATGAAGACACCGGATGTAATTGTTAAGGGGAAAGATAATGGAGAGGGCATGGTCATCCATTATAAGACCACCAAAGGGACGGACATTTTTGGATTGGCCATACCTAACATATACGCCGATACCGATTGGGACCTTGGGCCTACCTGGTGCTATTTAATCCTCGGCAAGAAGACTACCCTGATTGACACCGGTAATTGGGGTAACTTTGAGGTTTTTGAGTCTCTTTTGAAGTCAATCGGCAAAGGGTTTTCAAATATCGATAGGATTATTATTACCCATAGCCATGAAGACCACGATGGGAATGTAGCTGAGATAATCTCGGTGACGCAGGCTGAATTATGGGCCCATATCATCTACCCCCAGATGATTTCGTATCATCCTCATGTAAAAGACGGCGCCCTGCATCCCGAGCTGCCTGGTTCTTGCCGTCTCTGTCCGATGCCTGAGACTTTTTATAGAAACTGCCTGCAATATCATCAAAAAAGAAGCTTGCTTAAAGTTGGTTTCATTATAAAGGATGACCAAAGACTGCCAGACGAAGACATTGGCTTTGTATTTACCCCGGGGCACAGTCCTGACTCAATCTGCATAGTTTTGGAAGATGAGGTTATATTTACCGGTGACACTGTACTGCCTGATATTACCTCTCATCCTTCTCCGGCGTATACCTTTGAGGTCAATCGCCGGATTCTCCCTGAAGGATATCGCCGAAGGAATGATGTCTATGGTTTGATGAACTATATCAGGTCTTTAAATAAGGTAGCCTGTCTTAACTCTCAACCTTTTGAAGCAATGTTCCCTGCACATCGCCTGTTCTATAATGGGCGGTTTAACCTGCTGGATAGCTCTGAACGGGCTAAGGAAATAATGCAGTTTCATATTGACCGCTGCCGTGACATATTGAGAATTATAGATAACAACCCGATTGGAGTGGCAGACATTGCCGTCCAGCATTTTCCGCCTTCGCTGCTTGCCGGTTTTGGAAGGGTACTGGCGGAGGACGAAATCAGGGCCCATATCGAAATTATGGAGGCATGCGGCGACATTTGCTGTACTGATGAAAGTAAAGAACTTGTCAAGCGCACCGGAACAAGCAATTACCTGAAGGCTATAGAGGTGTATCTAAATTGTGCTTCTTGCTGACTGAGATGCCAGTGCCTTACTTGATGACGTGTACCGCGGGATTGCTTCGTCTCTCCCGCTCCTTGCAAGATACGTGAGCAAATCTTTTGGTTGTTGGTATTTGGAATTTTGTTGTGTATAGAATGCCCAGCTATGAGATTGAGCTCGTTCAGATAGATGAGTGACACTATAATAGTGTCATTATGAGGATAGTAAGTGGATTAGCACCGGGAACTATTAAGCTAGCAAAAACAAATGGGGATATATCGAAAGCGGCTATACAAAG
>Ga0315282_10001677_pt1 | contig 41534 bp, 37 predicted proteins | sample YL17G07_20_MG_FD_203693 | JGI IMG/M metagenome (GOLD analysis project Ga0315282, IMG submission 203693) | Sediment microbial communities from Yellowstone Lake, YNP, Wyoming, USA - YL17G07_20 | ecosystem: Environmental > Aquatic > Freshwater > Lake > Sediment | place: USA: Wyoming | collected...
ACCTGAGTACTGCCGGGCACGCTAATCCGGCAGGAATCTGGGGGGTCCACCCTCCAAGGCTAAATACATTCAGCGACCGATAGTGAACAAGTACCGCGAGGGAAAGGTGAAAAGTACCCCGTTGAGGGGAGTGAAATAGAACCTGAAACCGTAAGCTTACAAGCAGTTGAAGGGCTAATGGCGGGTCGGTGCTCCGGTGAAAGCCGGGTGCGCGCCGCTATGCCTGACAGCGTGCCTCTTGGAGAATGAGCCTGCGAGTTAATCTTTGTGGCCAGGTTAAGGCAGTTACAGCCGAAGCCGTAGCGAAAGCGAGTCTTAATAGGGCGTTCAGTCGCAAGGATTAGACCCGAAACCGGGTGAGCTACCCATGGCCAGGGTGAAGCGAGTCTAACCGCTCGTGGAGGCCCGTACCTACTAATGTTGCAAAATTAGGGGATGAGCTGTGGGTAGAGGTGATATGCCAAACGAACTCGGAGATAGCTGGTTCTCCCCGAAATAGCTTTAGGGCTAGCGCTGTATGTTCAATACCGGAGGTAGAGCACTGAATGGGCTAGGGGGCTTAGTGCTTACCGAACCCAATCAAACTCCGAATGCCGGTATTTTATAGTACAGTAGTCGGACTACGGGAGATGAGTTTCGTGGTCGAGAGGGAAACAGCCCAGATCATCGGCTAAGGTCCCCAAATCCAAGCTAAGTGGGAAACGAGGTGGGGTTACTTAAACAACCAGGAGGTTTGCTCAGAAGCAGCCATCCTTTAAAGAGTGCGTAATAGCTCACTGGTCAAGTGATCCTGCGCGGAAAACTTAACGGGGCTAAGCTTGGTACCGAAGCCATGGGCCTCGGCTTTTAGCCGGGGCGGTAGGGGAGCGTTCTGAGAGCAGTGAAGGTCGACCGGAAGGACGGCTGGAGCGATCAGAAGTGAGAATGCAGGCATGAGTAGCGTAAAACACGTGAGAACCGTGTTCACCGTATGTCTAAGGTTTCCGACGCCAGGTCATTCCGCGTCGGGTTAGTCGGGTCCTAAGCAGAGGCTGAAAAGCGTAGGCGATGGACAGCCGGTCAACATTCCGGCACCACTGTAGATGAGCGATGAGGGGACGCAGCGAGGTAGGCCAACCTGTGATTGGTCGTGCAGGTGCGCCATACGTCAGGCGACGAGTCTGTAGGTAAATCCGCAGATTTAGCTGAGGTATGGCGGCGAGCCCTTGAGGCATAAGTGAGTTGAGCCTTGCTGCCGAGAAAAGCCTCTAAGCGATTAAGTCTTCTATAGTGCCCGTACCGCAAACCGACACTGGTAGACGGGTAGAATATACCAAGGTGAACGGAGTAACCTTCGTCAAGGAATTAGGCAACATAGCCCCGTAACTTCGGGATAAGGGGTGCCCTTTAGCGTGAAAGTGTAAACTTGAGCGCCGGGGGGTCGCAGTGAAATGGCTCTAGTGACTGGTTAACAAAACCACAGGTCTCTGCTAAGTCGCAAGACTATGTATAGGGGCTGACGCCTGCCCAGTGCCGGAAGGTTAAAGGGAGAGGTTAGCGCAAGCGAAGCTTTGAACTGAAGCCCCGGTGAACGGCGGCCGTAACTATAACGGTCCTAAGGTAGCGAAATTCCTTGTCGGGTAAGTTCCGACCCGCACGAACGGCGTAACAACTAGAGCACTGTCTCGACGAAGGATCCGGCGAAATTGAAATGGCTGTGAAGATGCGGCCTACCCGCAGCAGGACAAAAAGACCCCGTGGAGCTTTACTGCATCTTGGCATTGAATTTGGACATGGTCTGTGTAGAATAGGTGGGAGGCTTTGAAGCTGGAGCGCTAGCTTCGGTGGAGCCACCGGTGAAATACCACCCTGACTATGTTTAGATCCTAACCCCATACCGTAATCCGGGTGGGGGACCGTGCCAGGTGGGCAGTTTGACTGGGGCGGTCGCCTCCTCAAAGGTAACGGAGGCGCCCAAAGGTTCCCTCAGGCTGAATGGAAACCAGCCGTAGAGTGTAAAGGCACAAGGGAGCTTGACTGCAAGACCAACGCGTCGAGCAGATACGAAAGTAGGGCTTAGTGATCCCACGGTTCTGAGTGGAAGGGCCGTGGCTTACCGGACAAAAGCTACCCCGGGGATAACAGGCTGGTGAAGTCCAAGAGTTCTCATCGACGACTTCGCTCGGCACCTCGATGTCGGCTCATCGCATCCTGGGGCTGTACAAGGTCCCAAGGGTCGGGCTGTTCGCCCGTTAAAGCGGTACGCGAGCTGGGTTCAGACCGTCGCGAGACAGGTCGGTCTCTATCCGCTGTGGGCGTAAGGGATTTGAGAGGAGCTGCCCCTAGTACGAGAGGACCGGGGTGGACTGACCTCTGGTGTGTCAGTTGTCGTGCCAACGGCATTGCTGAGTAGCTAACGTCAGGCAGAGATAACCGCTGAAAGCATCTAAGTGGGAAACTCGCCTCGAGATTAGATCCCTGTTTTCCTGTAAAGGAGTAAGGTCGCAGGTAGACTACCTGCTTAATAGGCAGCGTGTGTAAGCGCAGTAATGCGTTGAGCTAAGCTGTACTAATGACCGAGGGCTTCTCTGCGTGGTGCGGAGAACTCGGTACTCTTTTGTGTAAAACCTACATACTATTCTAAGCAAGGACAGGTCAGTCGGACCTTAATGGTCAGACAATAAACACCTGTCTTTACCTTATATATCTGTGAATAAAGTCTCTTGGTGATTCGTGCGACGGTGGTACACCCGGTAACATCCCGAACCCGGAAGTTAAGGCCGCCAGCGCCGATGGTACTTGGAGGGTAACCTCCTGGGAGAGTAGGTCATTGCCAAGAGGCTTTTTCTATTTAAGTGTCTGGTTATCGGCGAGAACCGCAAAAAGAGGGCGTGGGCGAAGGGCATACCTCATCGCCCACGCCCTCTTTTGCGGTATTATTTATGTCGAATAATAGAGAAAAGCGACTATAATTGTGGCTATGGATTTTACCCTTCATACTACTTTTCCGGATGAGCTCGAGACCGAATGGAATTTGTTACTTGACCGTACTGTAACCCACGTGCCCTTTCTGCGGCATGAGTATTTACGTGCCTGGTGGCAAACGCGCGGGGGCGGTGAATGGCCTCAGGCCAGCCTGGCGTTGGTCACGGCCCGCCAGGAGGGACGCCTGGTAGGCATTGCGCCCCTGTTCCATGTCCCTGATTACAAAGGCCGACCGGCGCTGCTCTTACTGGGCAGCATTGAAATTTCTGATTACCTGGACCTGATCGCTCAGAAAGAGGATATGCCGGCCTTCTTGAGCGAGCTGCTGCCCTTTCTGGTATCAGCGCCTCTTCCGCCCTGGCAGGTCTTAGACCTGTATAACTTCCTCGATAGCTCTCCAACCCTGGAAATGCTGGAAACGGCTGCCCAGGCGGTTGGCTGGCGCTTTTCACGCGAGCAGCTGCAGCATTCGCCTTATATACCTTTACCGGGCAACTGGGAATCCTATCTGGCTTCAATTGGCAGCAAGCAGCGCCACGAAATCCGTCGCAAGACGCGCCGCTTGGAGGGATCAGAGCTGCCTACGCGCTGGTACCTGGTGACTGAAGGCGACCAGTTGGAGAAAGAGATCGAGGCTTTTATGGGGTTGATGTCTCAGGATCCCAATAAAGCGCACTTTCTAACCCCAGCCATGCGCGAGCACATGCACCTGGCGGTCCACTGTGCCTTTGACCGCGGCTGCCTGAACCTGGCTTTCCTGGAAATCGCCGGGCATAAGGCAGCTGGCTATCTCAGTTTTGATTACCTCCACCGCATGTGGGTCTACAATTCGGGGATCGACATGAATTTTGTCCAATATTCTCCTGGTTGGGTGCTGCTGGGTTACTTGCTGCGGTGGGCCAATGAAAACCACATCTACGAATTTGACTTCATGCGCGGTGATGAGAAATATAAATACCGCTTTGGCGCCATTGACCGTTTCGTAATTCGGGTTGTTTTAGAGAAATAAAAAACGCGGCTGGTCAGTCATCACCCCCACACTTCGGGGGTCATGGGGAAGTTCCCGAATTTGAAGTGTTTGCGGGTGCGAAACACCCGCAAACACTTCAAATTCGGGGTTATCGGGTATGCTTAAATTCAAGTTTTAAGGCTTAAAATTTTCTATCTGTAGTGTAGATGGCATGTCCTGTTCATTGCAGCCTGGGGTGTCGCCGAGTGGACGACCATTGGGGTCCTGGACAGGTACCTCAAGTATTCCGGGATAGGCGGGAAGAGTCACCTCGAGGTGCAGCTCGGTTTGTTTGGCGGGAGTGCACCAGTTGCGCCAGGTAAAGGCAGCGGCAGCCGGGTTGCCTTTGGCCGGGTCGAGCACAATCATTGGACCGGCCTGGCTGCCCTCGACTGGGGTTTGCTCGACCGGCAGCTGCCAGCCGTTCTGGTTGAATATTACAATTTGGGGCTGACCCTGCAGGCGACACGGGGCTTTGCTGTAATTAATTATCTCCAGGCGCCCTACCAGGGCGCTACCGGCGACCTGCCAGGCAGCATTGCCGGTCAATTCGGAAAGGATACAGGGAGGAGCAGTTTGTATGTCAACGGCCCGGGTGGTTTGTTCCGTTGAGGCCGGGGTAATCTGGGGAGTGATTCCACCTCCCAGTGGAGTACAGCCAACCAGCAGGCAGATGAATAAGAGAGTGAATAGACAGGGTCTCAGGAATGTCAAAGTCAGCTTTAAATGCATTGGCCTGAGGTATATTTTTGGATAAGTTTCTTTTTTCGGATGTGAGAAAGTTTTTTCATTTCTCGTTCGCGCCGCATGGCCGAAGCCCGGTCGGGCTGCGGTTCAATATAAACCAGGTGCACCGGGCGGTGTTGGCGGGTATAACGCGCCCCTTTACCCAGGTTATGCTGGCGCTCCCGGCGTGGGGGGTCAGTTGTCCAACCTGTATAAAAGCTGCCATCGGCACATTCGACGACGTAGCAGAAAAAAGCCATAGCGTGGTGCTTACTTGTTTTCTTTGGGTTTTGTTCCGATACCAAACAGGCGCCCAAGTATATTCCCTGGTGCGGGAATGGCATCCGTTGGGCTGCCTTCCCAGTAACCTTGTTGGCGTTCACGCCACCAGGTCAGCCGCCCTTCAAGGGCATGCGTGATCAATCTACTCAAGCCAGCGTTATCTTGTTCAGCGATCTTTTCACGTAAAGCTTCCAGAGAAAGGATCAATTGATCCAGCATGCGTACCACGTTGTCCCGGTTCAGAATGGCCGCCTGGCCAAGGGCTTTATTCTCGTCCAGGTTCATGATTGGATTGGTAACTTCATAAAATGGCTGCCCGGCTAATTTTCTGGCTTCGCGCCAGCCGGGCTGATTAATCACAGTATTCATCAGGGCTGCGGACATGAGCTCGGGTAGGAAATGGGTGGCGGCCAGCAGACCATCTGCTTCCACTGCGTCGGCAAAGTACGGTTTGGCTCCTAACAACGAAGCCAGGTCAGTTGCTAACTTGATGGCATCAGGATGTGTGCCAGGGGGTGTGGTAATGATCATCAGGCTGTTTTTAAAGAGATCAGCGCGCGCCGCATCAACTCCAATGGCCTGGCCAGGCAGGTAGGCGGGGTTCAGTGTGGGAGTGACAGCAATGAAATACCGGTCCTTTGGCATGATTTCTCTGGCTAACTGGTCGATGGCTTCTCGTACTGGAGAAGTATTCATTACGACTGCCCCGGGACGCAGTTCATCTGCAATAAGTTTTAGCGTTTCCTGGACTTCATCTACTGGCAGCGCCAGGATGACCACGTCCGCTTTACGGACTGCAGATGGGATGTTATTGACCGCCTGGTCGAGTGCTCCCATTTTATTCGCAGTACGTGTATTGGATTGTTCGTAATCTACGCCGACCCGGTGAACTGTTTTTTGTTCAGCCAAAGCCAGTCCAATGGATGTGCCGATCTGGCCCAGGCCAATGATGGTGATTTCGACCGTTGTCATCCATTTCCTCCTGCGAGAAAGGTGAACAGTTTGTTTACGACCGGATACATAACCGTTCCCAGAATGTTAATCCCTAAAATGGGTAAGACGAACATGATCGCCAGCAGAATAATCGGCCCATAAGGCGCAATCGTTTCAAGGACACGCGCCCAGGAAGGCGGGAAGAAATATTCGGCGATTTTCTCGCCATCCAGGGGGGTAATTGGCAGCAGGTTGAATACCATGAGCGCCAGGTTGATCCACATGAATTCGTATACGATATCGCTCAGGGAAGGGAAATACTTTGAAGAAGCCAGGAAGAAAGGCGCAGTTATTCCCAACCGGATCGGTACCGCGGCCAGCAGCGCCAGGAGGAAGTTGGAGGCCGGGCCTGCCAGTGAAACCCACATTAACGCCGCCGGGCTGCGCCGTTGCAGCGCGTATGGGTTGACCGGCACCGGCTTGGCCCAGCCAAACCCGACCACGATCAACATCAGCGAGCCCATCACATCCAGGTGGTGAAGTGGGTTCAAAGTCAGCCGCCCTTGCAGGCGCGGCGTATCGTCGCCAAAATAGTTGGCTGTCCAGGCATGGGAAAACTCATGGAAAGTAAGAGCAATGATCAGCGTAATTACACGAGTGATAATCGTAGGAAGATCGAGACCAAGCATGCAGGCATTATAACATGGGGTGGTATAATCTGGACGTGCTCGACGATTTGCGATTGGATGACATCGTCCGTCTGCGAAAACCCCATCCGTGCGGAGGGTTTGAGTGGAAAGTGGTACGGTTGGGGGCCGATATTGGGTTGGAATGCTGCCGCTGCGGGCACAGAGTGTTGTTATCCCGGCGAGAACTGGGGCGCCGGCTTAAAACCTTGGTAGCAAGAGGCGTGGATGGACCATCACCAACCTGAAAAAACAAAAATTCTATTTCTTTTTTCGGATACCGGAGGGGGCCATCGCAGCGGCGCAGAAGCCATCATTGAAGCGCTTGAATTAGAATTTCCAGGCCAGTTCACCACAGAAATGGTGGATTTTTTCAAGGATTATGCCCCCAGACCGATCAACCTGGCCCCCGATATTTGGCCTGCGCTCTCACGTATGCCTGATGTTTGGAAGTTAACTTACCGGGCTAGTAATGGACGCAGGCGGACGCGGGCTGTTTACACAACAGTTTATCCTTATGTACGGCGCGCTCTTCATCGCCTGCTGCGTGAGCATCCCTGTGATTTGATCGTTTCGGTGCACCCGATAGCCAACACCCTGGTATTACGCGCCCTGCGGCACCATACCGTTCCGTTTGTGACGGTGGTGCTCGATATGGTAACCACCCATGCTTCCTGGTATGATGCGCGTGCTGACCTGGTGATCGTCCCAACCGAGATCGCCCGCCAACGGGGTTTAGATATGGGCCTGCGCCCCGATCAGGTGCGAGTGGTCGGCATGCCGGTAGCTTACCGTTTCCGTAAGCCGATGGACGATTGCAAAGTAATCCGGCAGCGCCTGGGATGGCCGTCAGACCTGCCGGTAATATTGTTGATAGGCGGTGGGGAAGGAATGGGACCGCTCGAGCTGATGGCTTATGCCATTGAGGATTTACAACGTCCGGCCGCGCTGGTGGTAGTCTGTGGGCGAAATCGCAAACTAAAAACCCACCTTGAAAAACATAATTGGAATCTTCCGGTCTTTATCTATGGATTTGTGCACGAGATGCCCGATTTTATGCGAGCGGCTGATATCCTGATAACCAAAGCCGGGCCGGGGACGATCAGCGAAGCCTTTATTGCCGGTTTACCGTTGATCCTTTTCAACCGGATACCCGGTCAAGAGGATGGCAATGTAACCTACGTAGTGGATGAGGGAGCGGGAATTTGGGCGCCTGATCCCGAGCAGGCTGCCTGGGCTGCAGGAAAATGGTTGGATGATCCACAGGAACGCCAGTGCTATGCCGAGGCATCCAGCCGGCTGGCGACCCCGGAGGCTACCCGCAAAATTGCCCAATTGATAGCTGCCCAGGCAGGTTTAAAAACCTGGGGAACCTAGTCACTGGCTTGCCCTCCGGGTTTCTAGGACGTATAATTCTTTTATGCCAATCCTCGATTCCCGCACCCTCGAATTTTTCAGTCGTAGTCCTGAACAGACACGCCGGGTGGGGATGAGGCTGGGTGCACTGCTCCAGGTGGGAGACCTGGTTTGCCTTTCCGGTGACCTGGGCGCCGGCAAAACAACCCTTGTGCAGGGCATGGCGCAGGGATGGGGTTCCTTGGATCCGGTATCCAGCCCTACCTTTGTATTGGTCAATGTGTACCGCCGCCCCGACCGGACTGCCCTGATGCACCTGGATGCCTACCGGTTGCAAAACGCCCTCGAAGCTGAGGACCTGGACCTGGTGTTGATGTTGGAAACCGGCGCCCTGGTAGTAGAGTGGCCTGAGCGGGTCGAAAGTGCACTGCCGCTGGAACGAATCTGGGTGAAGATGCGCTGGATTGCTGACGAACACCGCGGAATGGTCTTCACCCCTACTGGCAATCGTAATGAACGCTTGCTGGCCCAATTTCGCCGGCAAATAATGGGAGGTTGAACATGCTGCTGGCGGTAGATACCTCAACCCAATGGATGGGCCTCGCTTTATTTGATGGCACTCAGGTACTAGGCGAAGTGGTCTGGCAAACCCACAATCACCACACGATCGAGCTGGCTCCTGCCATCGATGATCTTTTTAAGCGCTGTGGTGTGTCGCGCACAGCGCTGCAAGCGATAGGGGTTGCGCTTGGGCCGGGCTCTTTTACCAGCCTGCGCGTAGGATTGGCATTGGTAAAGGGTCTGGCATTGGCTTTGAACCTGGCTGTCGTGGGTGTGCCCACGCTGGATATCCTGGCAGCTTCTCAACCGGTAAGCGATCTTTCCATGGCAGCCGTGCTTCAAGCCGGACGTGGCCGGTTGGCGGTTGGCTGGTATGCACCGGTAATGAAAACCTGGCAGCCCCAAGGGGAGGCGAAAGTTTATACTCTGGGAAACCTTTCGAAGCAAATCCAGAAACCAACCCTGGTTTGCGGCGAATTGAATGCCGCTGAGCGGCAGGTGTTGGCGCGCAAACGTAAAAATGTGATTCTGGCGTCTCCAGCCCAAAGCATGCGCAGGCCTTCTTATCTGGCAGAGCTGGCCTGGCAGGCCTGGCAGGAAGGTCGCTCAGACGAAGTAATTTCGCTGGCGCCGATTTATCTACACGTAGCGGAGGCAATTCCAGGGTGATTGACGCCGCTGAGGTTGGGAAAATTGTCTTCCGATCAATGCAACTGGATGACGTCGAACAGGTTTATGCCATTGATGTGCTGTCATTCAGCTTGCCCTGGTCTGGGCGTTCTTTCCGCTTTGAGGTGGCTGAAAATCCAACATCGCGACCCTGGGTGGCTGAATCCTGGGAGATGGGCGGGAAACACCAGGTGGTTGGAATGCTGGTTTTATGGGTGGTTGTCGATGAAGCCCATGTGGGGACAATCGCAATCCACTCCGATTACCGGCGGCAAAGAATTGGACAGCGTTTGCTGGCACACGCCTTGCTGGATGCATTTTCGTTGGGAGTGCGCCGGGTGTTCCTGGAAGTGCGCCGCAGTAACCTGGCAGCCCAGTCAATGTACCTGAAATTCGGTTTCGAGGTGGACGGATTCCGCCCCCATTACTATGTAGATAATAATGAGGATGCCATGATGATGGCTTTGAGAAATTTGAGCCCAGAATCCATCCAGCATCTGTTAGAATAGGCATCTGAGAAATCTAATGATTGGGAGGTGGTAGTGATATCGGCAGAGGTCATGAAAGAGGTTGCTCAACAGGTCGCAGTGTGCGAAAAATGCGCCTTGCATTTCTCGCGCAAACATGCTGTGCCCGGTGAGGGCCCGGTAAACGCTGAGATTATGTTGATCGGCGAGGGGCCGGGTTTTTATGAAAATGAACAGGGTCGACCTTTCGTTGGTGCAGCGGGTAAATTCCTGGATGAACTGCTGGCGGGCTGTGGTTTGCAGCGTGAGCAGGTTTTCATTACAAATGTTGTCAAATGTCGCCCGCCTTCAAATCGCGAACCTTTGCCAGATGAATTAGCGGCCTGCAGCGATTATTTGGATCGCCAGATCGATGCTATCAATCCAAAGGCGATCGTCACGCTTGGACGCTTTTCAATGGCTCGCTTTTTACCTAATGCCAGGATCAGTGATGTCCATGGTCAGGCCTCATGGGTGAAAGGGCGCTTTATTGTGCCCATGTACCACCCGGCGGCAGCGCTACACCAGCCTTCTTTAAAATCAACCCTTGAGCGAGATTTTAAACGTCTGCCTGAATGGATTGAGCAGTCAAAACAATCCAGGCAATCCAAACAGGAAAAAATTTCCCTGGAAGAACTTTTCCATGAAGAACCCCCGGTTGCGCCAAAGGATGATGAGCCGACTCAACTGAGTCTGTTTTAAAAGATTCCCTCACCTGACATGCTCGCCTTTAGGATTGTTTCCGGGAGGCGGTGATCCCAGAATGAGATGGATTCAACCCCGCTGCTCTTTTGGGATCATAATCTGCCTGGCTAATCTGCAGGTAGCGGGCTAAATTAGCAGGGGCAGAGGTCGCGCAACATGATCCGTTGTAAACAAAATATATCTTAAAGGAAAAAATTTTATGGAATCTACACCCGTTCTAGCTTCACTGATCCAACGTTTGAAAGACCGGACCGCCGTGGTGGCGGTATTGGGCCTGGGCTACGTGGGTCTGCCGTTTGCTACCGTCTTTGCCGAGGCCGGTTTTAAGGTGATCGGGATTGACCCGATCGCAGAAAAAGTTGCCAGGATCCAGCAGGGTGAAAGCTACGTGCTGGATGTGACCTCCGCGCAGGTCGCCCGCCTGTTGGGCGCCGGGCGGCTGCAGGCGACCAGTGATTTCTCTGCCCTGGGCCAGGTGGATGCAGTCGCCATCTGCGTGCCGACCCCCCTGCGCAAGACGGGCGACCCGGACCTGTCGTTCATTGTGTCCGCCACAGAAGCGGTGGCGCAGTACCTTCACCCGGGGATGGTGGTGGTGCTGGAATCGAGCACCTACCCAGGGACAACGCGCGAGCTGATGCTGCCGCGCCTGGAAGAAGCCAGCGGGTTGAAAGTGGGGGTAGATTTCTTTCTGGCGTTCTCGCCGGAGCGAGTGGACCCGGGGCGGAAGGACTACACCACGATCAATACGCCCAAGGTGGTGGGTGGGGTCACGCCGGCCTGTCTGGAAGCGGCGGTAGCGTGGTACAGCCAGGCCTTGGAGAAAGTGGTGCCGGTAAGTTCAGCGGAAGTGGCCGAGATGGTCAAGCTGCTGGAGAACACGTTTCGCATGATTAACATCGGGTTGGTGAACGAGCTGGCGATCATGTGCGACCGGTTAGGGGTGGACGTGTGGGAAGTGATCGATGCGGCGGCAACCAAGCCATTTGGGTTCATGAAATTCCAGCCGGGGCCGGGGTTGGGGGGACACTGCATCCCGATCGACCCGCTGTACCTGTCGTGGAAAATGAAGGCGTTGAACTATAATGCGCGCTTCATCGAGCTGGCATCCGAGATCAACACCAACATGCCGCGTTTTGCGGTGGGCAAGGTGCAGGATGCGTTGAATGAGCGAGGCAAAGCGGTGAAAGGATGCCGGATTCTAATATTGGGGGCGGCCTACAAACCGGATATCGATGACCTGCGTGAGTCGCCAGCGCTGGATGTGATCGCATTATTGAAGAAGAAAGGTGCTGTGGTGAGCTACCACGACCCGTACATCGCTCGCCTGAACCACGATACGTGGGAGATGGTGAGTGTGCCGGACCTGCTGGGGGCAGTCAAAGCTTCCGAGTGTGTGGTGATCGTGACCAACCATTCAGTTTATGATTACCCGGCCATCCTGGAGGCAGCCAGCCTGGTGGTAGACACCCGCAATGCGTTGGGGGCGCTGGGTCGTGGCAACCCGAAAGTGGTGAGGTTGTGATATGGCGCATTATCTAATTACCGGGGCAGCTGGCTTTATTGCCGCGCGCGTGACACAACTTTTGCTGGCTGAAGGGCACACCGTTTTCGGGGTTGATAACCTGAATAATGCTTACGATGTGCGCATGAAAGAATACCGGTTGGGCATACTGCAGCAGTTACCCGGATTTACCTTCCACCGGATGGACATTTCCGAAATGGAGCAGGTTACTTCCCTGGCAAAGGAAATGGGTCCGGTGGAGGCGGTCATCAACCTGGCGGCACGCGCCGGGGTACGTTCGAGCGTTGAGAATCCCTGGATGTATTACAGCACCAATGTGACCGGTACCCTGAACCTGCTGGAAATGTGCCAACGCCAGGCTATTCCCAAGTTCGTCCTGGCCTCTTCGTCCAGCGTGTATGGCGCCAACCCGCCCCTGCCAACCCCTGAGGATGCTGATACCGATCATCCCCTCCAGCCGTATGCCGCCAGTAAAAAATCTGCCGAGAACCTGTGCTATACCTATCACTATCTATATGGAACAGATATCACAATTTTCCGCTACTTCACAGTTTACGGTCCCGCCGGGCGCCCGGATATGGTTATGTTTCGTTTTGCACAATGGATTGCTGAGGGTCGCACGGTCAAACTGAACGGAGATGGCAAGCAGGCACGCGGCTTTACTTACCTGGATGATATTGCGCGCGGTACAATCCTGGGTTTGAAGCCGCTCGGTTATGAGATCATCAACCTGGGCGGTCACCAGATTATCGATATCAATGAACTGATTGCTATGATTGAAGAATTGGTGGGGCGCAAAGCAGTCATTGAGTACCTGCCCCGCCACCCGGCGGATGCTCTGGCTAACTATGCCAATGTCGAAAAAGCTCGTAAGCTGCTCAATTGGGAGCCGCAGGTTTCTCTGGTAGAGGGGGTCGCCAACCTGGTTAATTGGTACCTGGCAGAGCGCAGTTGGGCCAGCCAGGTTATGACCCCCTGAACTGCGGGGGTGACACCATGATTATGCTCAAAGGGAAAATAAAAGCCTGGCGCCAGGACCGCCTGCTGCAAATTGTGATGCGCAACAGCGGTTATCTTTTCAGCAGTAATACGATCAGCATGGTATTGACTGCCGCCCAGGGGTTTGTGGCGGCCTTGCTTTTAGGCCCGGCGGATTTTGGTGTGTTGGGCATGGTCATTATGTTTGCTTCCAGCGTGAACCGGCTGCTGGCTTTTCGGATGGGTGAGCTGGTCATTAAGTTCGGCGGTAGTTACCTGGCAACCGGTCACAAGGAGCAGGCGGCGGCTGTTATCAAATATGCCGGTCTGGCAGAGGCGATTACCTCGGTGGCGGCTTACTTGTTGTTGGTGGTGACGGCGCCTCTGGCAGCGATATATATCATCAAAATCCCGTCGTCCAGCACGCTGATTGTCTATTACGGCCTGGCCTTGCTGGTCAACTTGATGACAGAGACCTGCACGGCGGTAATGCAAGTGGCAGGCCATTACCGCACCCAGGCTTTGCTGAACCTGATGCAGAGCGTGCTTTCAATGGCGTGGATCGGGGTGGTTTATTTTACCGGAGGGGGCCTGCGCCAGGTGTTATCGGCTTATCTGGCAGGTAAGACCCTCTTTGGCCTGGGTGTGATGGCGATGGGCATTTACTGGCTGCGCTCCTTGCTCGGGGAGAAGTGGTGGCGGGTTTCCTACCACCAGATTCCTGACCTGCGTACCATGCTGCGTTTTGCTATTAACACTAACCTGAGTGGTACGATTAACATGCTCATCCGTGATTCCGAGGTGCTTTGGGTAGGTTACTTCTGCGCCCCGCTGCAGGCCGGTTATTACAAATTTGCCCTGGCGCTGATGAATATTATCCTGATGCCGGTTACGGCAATGGTCAATTCAACTTCTCCTGAGATCAATCGTTCGGTGGCAAAGCGAGCATGGCAGCCATTGCGCCAGATGCTCAGCCGTACCACCATCATTGCCGGGATTTGGACGGTGGGATGTGTGGCGGGTGTGCTGCTGTTTGGCCCATTGGTTCTGTCATACCTGAAGCAGGGCGCCTATCTGCCCGCTTACCCTGCGATTCTCATCCTGCTGGTCGGTTACGGGATTGCCAATACCTTCTTCTGGAACCGCCCACTGTTGCTGGCCTTTGGCAAGTCGATTTATCCGCTCCAGGTGAATTCGCTGGCGGGGGTAGTTAAGACGTCATTGATGTTCGTGCTGGTGCCAACCTATGGTTTCCTGGCGCAGGCAGTATTGCTTTCGGCTTACCTGGCGGTTACGGTCGGAGCGCTTGTCCAGCGCGGGCTGCGCGAAATGCGCACATCGGAGTCTGGACCGGCGGTAGAAGGTGAACTGTGAAAATCGCCTGCCTGTCCACCTCACAGGTTCCTTCCACCACTGCCAACAGCATCCAGTTAATGAAGGTTTGCCAGGCACTGGCACAGGAGAATGCTGAGGTTTGCTTGTGGGTGCCGGGCAAAAGTGTTGTTGGGCTTCGCGCGGAAAAGCTGGCGGAGCATTACGGCCTGGATGCTGCGCGATCCTTTGAAGTGCGCTGGCTGCCAACCTGGAACATTTTCCGGCGTTATGATTTTGCTCTGAATGGGCTGCGCCAGGCGCAAAGCTGGGGAGCTGATTTGATCTATACCTGGCTGCCGCAAGCGGCTACCCGCGCCCTCGCTGCCAGGCTGCCGGTTGTGCTTGAACTGCACGACCGCCCAACCGGTACCTTCGGGCCCCAGCTATTCCGCCGGTTTGCCAGTTTGCCCGGCAAGAAGCGCCTGCTGGTGATCACCCAGGCTTTGAAAAGTCGATTAGAGCAGGAATATCAGGTTTCTTTTAATCCTGGTGAAATCCAGGTGGCCCCGAATGGGACCGAGCTTGAGCATTATGCCCATCTGCCAGGGGCAGTCGAAGCCCGGCGCCAGTTGGGGCTGCCTGAGCGCCTGACCGCCACCTATACCGGGCATTTTTATCCCGGACGGGGAATGGAGCTTTTGTTTGGGCTGGCGCAAACGCTGCCTGATGTAAATTTCTTGTGGGTGGGCGGACGAGCTGAAGATGTGGCTGGCTGGCGGGAACGGCTGGCCGGTGCCGGCATCCGGAATGTTACCCTGACCGGTTTTATCGAAAACCGCCAACTGCCGCTTTACCAGGCAGCCGGGGAAGTACTGCTTATGCCCTATGAACGCATGATCGCCGGATCGAGCGGCGGCAATTCGGCCGAGATCTGCAGCCCGATGAAGATGTTCGATTACCTGGCCTGCGGGCGGACCATCCTCAGCAGCGATTTGGCGGTGCTTCACGAAGTGCTGAATGACACCAACGCTGTATTTTGCCCGCCCGAAGACCTGGCAGGCTGGGCAAGGACGCTGGTAGAGCTTTTACAGGATGCGCCGCGCCGCGCCCGGCTGGCTGAACAGGCCCGCCAGGATGCGGCGCGTTATACCTGGCGCGAGCGCGCCCGGCGGGCGCTGGAGGGCTTCAAGGAATGAATCTACGCATGCGCTTGTTGGTTTCGTTGGTGGCCGGCATCCTTTCAGGGGTTGGCCTGGCGCTATTAATCTCCGGCGGTCGTTTTGGCGCAAAATTTTTATCGTCGGCTTTGCTGATAACAATTTGTTACCTGGCATTGTTGAGTGCCTGGAGCTGGGCTGGCGGCGGGCGTATGCTGGCCTGGATGACTGCCCTGGCATTTTTTCTACGCCTGGGCTGTGGGGTGGCGCTCAGCCTGACGCTGCCCGTTTATGGCTCGGATAGTGAAACTCAAAAATCCGGTTACGTTTTCTATGATGCTTTCCGCCGGGATGAGCAGGCCTGGCACCTGGCGGAATCGAAGGACCCGCTGTGGGAGAGCTTCCAGGAGGAATTCTATACCGACCAGTACGGTGGTTTGCTGGCATTGAGCGCTTTGGTATACCGCTATTCCAGCCCAGATTTCCACCGCTCGCAGTTGATCGTCATCCTGGCTGCCTTCGCCGCCGCGCTGTGTATCCCATTTTTCTGGCAGGGGGTGCGTAAACGCTGGGGAGCAGGCATGGCGGTTCTGGCAGGCTGGATCCTGGCGCTTTACCCAGAAAGTATCCTGCTGGGTAGCTCGCAAATGCGTGAGCCGTTCTTGATCAGCCTGGGCGCTATCGCGTTCTGGGCGGTCCTTTCGTGGTTGGAACATAAGCGCACTTCGTGGGTGGTGTTTGTCGCTTCTATGCTCGGGTTAGCGCTATTTTCATCCCGCATCGCCGTAGTGGTGTTCGGTTTGCTGGTAGTATGGTTCTGGCTGGACTACGTGGTCAGCAGTTGGGACCAGCGCCGCCAGGTATTGGGCTGGATCACGCTGGCGGCAGCCGGGCTGGTGCTGTTATTTGTGAGCTGGGAATGGTTTCGGAGTTCAGCCGGCCTTGACTTGAGGATGACGGTCATTAATTCTGGTTTCCTGGATAAAGTGATTGGAAAATGGCCCTGGTCATGGCAGGTGGTATTTATAGTAGTTTATGGCTTGCTGCAACCCATGCTGCCGGCCGCGATTGCCGAAACATCCCTACCGCTCTGGAAAACGATCGTAATCCTGCGCTCGCTGGGCTGGTACCTGCTGGCGCCTTTCCTGTTCTACAGTTTGTTCACAGTTTGGAAAGCTCAATCGGAACGTGAACGCCGCACCTTGATCTGGCTGGCAGGTTTCACAATCGTGTGGGTACTCCTGTCTTCGGCGCGCGGCGGCGGCGATGTGTGGGATAACCCACGCTACCGCACAATCCTTTTGCCCTGGCTGGCATTGCTGGCATCCTGGGCTGCCCTGTGGGCTTACCGCCAGCGCGACCTGTGGCTGGTGCGCATTTTGATAGTCGAAGGGATTTTCCTGGCATTTTTCACGCACTGGTATCTAAGCCGCTATTTAAACTTATGGAAGAAGCTGCCATTCTGGCAGACGATAGCCCTGGTGGTGGTGGTCAGTGCGCTGCTGCTGGGGGGAAGCTGGCTGTGGCAGCGCTGGCGGGGAGCGGGATATAAGGTGCGGCTGCCAAAACAGTGATTCGGCCTGAAGAGATTTGGAACAGACATTGGGACTGGAAACGACCTGCAATGGCGCCGATGCTCTCATGTTATAATCTTTACGATACCACTCCAGTGACTTTGACAAAATTCCGGAAATGACCTTTCTAAAAACTCTTACCCGGCATATGTCGGCTGTCGCTTGGCTGGCTGAAAGCCTGGCACTGCTGGGCGCAGCGCTTTATGCTGTCCAGTCTTTTATCTATTCTCACCAGATCATTCCCACCCTGGATGAGGGCAGTTACCTGTATAAAGGCTACCTGTTTGCCACCGGCGTCTACCAGCCTTTTCAGGATTATGGCCCGCTGACTAATAAGATGCCACTTTCGTTTCTCATTCCGGGTTGGATTCAATCGATCTTCGGCCCCGGACTGAGAACCGGGAGGTATTTCGCAATTATCATGGGCGTGCTCATGTTGTTGGGTTTGTGGTTGGCGGCGCGACGTTTATCTGGTAAATGGTGGGCGGCAGCCGTGGTGTGGGCGATCGCCATTAACCCGATCTTGATCAAGTTTTATTCCCAAGCGCTCTCTGAAGGCCTGACGGCCTTTATCCTGGCATGGGTGATGGCGCTGACCCTGGGCGAAAACCTTAAGCTCTGGCAGACTACCCTGGGCGGGGTTATGCTTGGGCTTCTGGTGGCTACTCGCCAGAACATGCTGGTCATGGTGCCCTTTATCCTGGTGTATTTTTTCTGGCAGCACGGTAGAAAAGCAGGTTTATGGGCAGCGGCAGCCTGCGCTTTGCCATTGGTGGTTGTGCATGCGCTTTACTGGCCAAACATCATGCAGGTCTGGCTGACCTGGATTCCCAGGGGTCTGCTGCCCTTCCTGGATAATCTGCGCGCCCCGGTCAGCGGCACGGTGATCTGGAATCCAGCATCGGACGCTATCGGGATCATCTCGGCATTCTGGATCGGCATTCGCCACCAATTTATCCCAATGGTGGGAGCTTTATGCACCTGGATTCTATGGCCAAGGAAGGAAAACTGGAAAAACGCTGCTCAATTCCGAGCGGCGATCATGCTTTCGATGACGCTGGTTATTCTAATCGCTGCCCATGGAGCAGCCGCTTTCGGTAAAGATTACTGCCTGTATTGTTTCACTATTTACCTTTCATTTTTCGGCGTAATCGGTTTTCTATTGGTAGCAGTTTCGTTTTCAGCCTGGGAAAAAGGGCCAGGGATCATCCGCCAGGTCCTGGCGCTGGCTGTCACGCTGGTGTGTGCGGCCGGGGTGGTCTTTGCCGGGCGTGAGGACCTGGATCCATTCCTTTTAAATATTCAGGTGCCGCCTATCCGCGGTTTACAGCTGCAGCCGGGCAGCTGGACTCCCCTTTGGGGGTTGTTGGTCAATAAATATCACGTCACTTATGGTTACCTGCAGTTAATGGTGCCGTTCATTACCGGCCTTTTGGGAGGGGTGTTCATCCTGCTGGTAGTGCTGGTTATTTTCCTGGTTGGGCGCAAGAGGGCCAGGACATTTTCACCTGGTTATCTTTCATTAGCAGCCTTGTTCTTGATTGGCGTAGGACTGACACCTACCGTGGTGCTGGGAAATGGTGATCGTGACCCCGCATGTGGGGATATCCTGGCTGCCTACGAAACAGTCGGGGCGCACCTGGCCAAATTGGTTCCGCCTGGCTCATTGGTGGATTGGAACGGCGGTCTGGCGACGGTGCCCCTACTTTATATGCCAGGCGTACGCATCTTTCCACCCCAGTTGAATGACGGTTATTCAAAGCGACAGGGCGGTGATGCCGAACAGCTCTACCGGCATGGGTATTGGAATGCTGAGCTGGAACAGAAATGGCTGCACGAAGCAGATTATGTCCTGGTAGAAGGATGGCGCTACCGCAGTGAGCTGCGGCAGGAAATTTCTCCGGCCGAATTTAACGAACTGGAAGAAACACCTCCTTTACAAACTTGCATTGAAGGCACGCAAATCCTTATTTTCCGGAGAGAACCGTGAAATTATCGATCGTATCCCCTGTTTATAATGAAGAAGAAAACCTGCCTCTTCTGTATGAGGCCGTTTATCAAGCGATAAACCCTTTGGAGATTGCCTGGGAGCTGATCCTGGTAGATGATGGCAGCCGCGATAACAGCTTGAAAGAGATGGAGAAGCTGGCGGCAGCTGACCCGCAGCATGTACGCCTGATCGAGCTGAGGCGTAATTTCGGACAGACGGCTGCCATTGCTGCCGGGATTGATCATGCCACCGGCGACGTGGTGGTACTGACGGATGCCGATCTACAGAATGACCCAGCCGATATCCCGATGATGTTGGAAAAGATCGATGAAGGTTATGATGTGGTTAGCGGCTGGCGGGTGAACCGCCAGGACACTTTTACCCGCAGACTGCCCTCGCAGATGGCCAACTGGATGATTTCATTCGTAACCGGCGTGCACTTGCACGATTATGGCTGCACGTTGAAGGCCTACCGGCGTGAGGTTATCACCGGCTTCCACCTGTATGGCGAAATGCATCGTTTTATCCCTGCCTTTGCTAATTCAGTGGGCGCAAAAATCATCGAACTGAAGGTACACCACCATGCCCGCCGCTTCGGAAAGGCAAAATACGGATTAGAACGGACTATGAAAGTGGTGCTGGACCTGTTTACAGTCAAGTTTTTAAGCAGCTACGCCAATAAACCTATTTACCTGTTTGGTGGTACCGGCATTACTCTGATCGCTATCAGCCTGGCGGTGCTGTTCTACTTGTTTATCCGGCGGGTCTTTTTTGACATCGGAGTTGTTACCTCGCCTTTATTTGTGATGAGTACCATGATCGCTCTAATGGGCTTTCAATCCATTCTGATGGGGTTGATTGCCGAGCTGCTGGCGCGTACTTACCATGAATCGCAAGGTAAACCCACCTATACCATCCGGAAAGTGGTTAATTTCCTGCCTGAGGAAAAGCCTTAGGGATGCGCATTCTGACTCTAATCCACGAATATCCACCGGTGGGGGGTGGCGGTGGACGGGTGGCCCAGGATATCTGCCGCGGCCTGGTAAAACGCGGCCATGCAGTGCAGGTATTGACAGCACATTGGGGTGATTTGCCTGAAAAAGAAGACCAGGATGGTGTTTTAATCTACCGCCTGAGGTCCTTGCGCCGCCTGCCCTATAAAGCCGGGCTGGTTGCCATGTTAGGTTTTGTGCTGGCCAGTTTTTGGGTCGGACTGCGCCAGGTCCACCGCTGGAAGCCTGATGTGATCCACGTGCATTTCGCGGTGCCAGCCGGGGCAGCGGCCTGGCTATTATCGCGCCTGGCAGGGGTGCCTTATGTGCTGACGGCTCACCTGGGGGATGTACCGGGCGGTGTGCCGGAGAAAACCAGCGGCTGGTTTAAATGGCTCTATCCTTTTACGCCCCCTATCTGGAAAAATGCAGCCCAGGTGACGGCAGTCAGCGATTTTACCCGCGGGTTGGCGCTGGCCCATTACCCGGTCAAGATCCAGGTCATTCCTAACGGTGTCAACGTGGACGAATTAGACCCGGGTGTTATCCAGGTGAACACCCCGCCTAGTATCGTTTTTGCCGGGCGTTTTGTAGCTCAAAAGAACCCGCTGCAAGTGGTGCATACGTTGGCAAAGCTGAAAGACTTGCCCTGGAAATGCGTTATGCTCGGTGATGGCGTTCTGCGCCATGATCTGGAAGCTGAAATTGCTGCCCAGGGATTGCAGGAGCGCTTTGAACTGCCGGGCTGGGTTGAGCCTGGACAGGTGATCGCCAGGTATGCGAAAAGCGACATTCTCCTGCTGCCTTCTCTCTCCGAAGGGTTCCCGGTTGTGGGTGTGCAGGCCATGGGGATGGGTCTGGCGCTGGTGCTCAGCCAGATTGGTGGGTGCGTGGACCTGGTTATTTCGGGTGAAAATGGCTTTCTGGTTGATTTGCAAGAAGCCGGTGGGTTTGAAAAAGCATTGCGCGCCTTGCTGAGCGACCGGTCTTTGCTGCTGAAATGTCGCCTTGCCAGTCGCCGGATGGCCCCCAGGTTCAACCTGGAACAGGTGATTACCGCTTACGAAGCATCGCTGCTCAGCGCCAGTCAGACTGCCAGAGGAAATAGAGGGGGAGTGCGTTTATGAAGTTCGTGCTGCCGCGAGTAATGGTAGGTAACCGGGGCGACCTGGCAAGCCGCTGGGGCTTACTGCATGCCCTGCATAACCTGGGGGTTGAAGACGTTGTTGTTTTTAGCCAGTTTCCCGAAGATGTGCCTGCCGGATTGTACCCGCGCTTGCCTTATGGTAAGAGCCACAACCTCCGCCTCGATAAATCAGGCCGCCATGCACTGGCGGAGGCGGATGTGGTTATGTGGGCAGTTGGGCTGGATTTGCAGGATGATTCCAGCCTGGCGCGCATGCTCTATTTATGCATAGCGTTTGGTGTTTACCGGCAGATGGGAAAACGTATCTGGTGTGTCTTCCAGGGAGGAGGGCCTGTCACCACTCGCTTGGGTGCAATTACTGCCCGGCAGGTGCTTAAACAGGTTGATTGGTTTGTGGCGCGCGACCCTGGCACGCAGCGGCTGGTACAACACCTTTTGCCATCTACCCCGCTCAAACTGGGCTATGATGCTATCTTTTTACCCGGCTTTGAAGGCGAATTCGATTCTTCTATTGAATTGCCCGGCTGGTATGCCGGCTTGTGGGATGGGAGCCGCCCGGTGATTGGCTTGAATATCCGCCAGTGGTTCCACTTTTCTCACAGTTTGTTGCCTTATGAGTTTTCCAAGAAGAAATACCTGCAGCGCTCGTTAACCAGGATGCAGCAGTTGTTGGATGCCATCACGGTTAGCGTAAGCCAGTTACGCCAGCGTTTCCAGGCGCGTCTGCTGCTTATTTCAGCTTACCAGCCCGGTGTCGTCCCATGGGAAGATGACCTGACCTGGCTGGAACAATTAAAGGCGCGTTTTGCAGATGACCCGCAGGTGGTTTTGTTGAATGAAACTATCCCAATGCCTTTATATTTCCAATTAATGTCACGCCTCGACTTAATGATTGCGATGCGTCTACATTCCTCGCTGGTCGCCTTGCGTTTTGGCGTTCCAGCGATCAACCTGAGTTATACTTTGAAAGGTAAAGATATCTACGATTACCTGGGTCTGGCTGAAAATGTGGCTGCGCTGCCTGAGGTGTTGTCTGAGCCGGAGCGAATTATGAACATGGTTGAGCGCATCCTGTCAAATTCCGCGTCTGAGCGTGATAGAACGCGCCGAGTGGTTGACCAGGTGGTTGAGCAGAATAACCGGTTGCTATGGGAAATGCTGAAAAGCCAGTAAACCGCAAGCTCCTGACACGTTGGATCAGAATTGGCGGCACAGTCCTTTCTTCCGGGCTGTTTCTATATCTCCTGTTTAAACAAAACTGGGTGGTGACCTGGCAGAAATTGAACCAGGTGCCTGCCTGGTTGTGGCCAGCCATCCTGGTGTTGATCGTTTGTGGAATGTTTTTTAATATCCTGCGCTGGTATACGCTGCTGCGCGCCCAACAGGTTAAGATTTCATTTTTCGAGGCTGCCAAAATCATTTTTGCCGGGGCTTTCGCCTCAAACTTCCTGCCTTCCACCATTGGCGGGGATGCTTTCCGGATGGTGGCATTGTTAAATTTCACCCCTGATAAAATGTTGAGCGTGGCCTCGGTGGTAGTTGATCGGGCGATGAACGTGCTGGCGATGGTGACCATGCTGCCGTTCGCATTTTTCACCTTTGGCTCCCCATTTAGACTTCTCAACCCACTCGCTCAGGTTCCTGAGACAGGACAATACCTGCCCGTTTTCGCTGGTGTGCTGGCATTCCTGGCAAAAATAAAAGACAGGTTCCTAAGAACCTTCGGAGTCTGGGTTAAAAAACCCGGCTCACTGGTGCTGGCTTTTATCATCTCCTGGTGGTCTATCTTTGTAGTGTACCTGGCAGTCTGGCTGCTGGCGCGGGCTTTAGGTATCCCGGTGAGGTTAACCCAGGTGATGGGTGTTTCAGCCACCACCTATTTAATCACCCTGCTGCCGATTTCGGTGAACGGTTACGGCTTGCGTGAGTTCGCCGTAACGACCCTCTACATGCAGTTAGGTGCCACTATTGAACAGGCTGCAACGCTGGCGCTGGTCACGCGCTTTTTTATGTTATTTGAAACTCTCCCCGGCGCTCTCTGGCTGACACAAATTTTACCGGTACCTGGGAAAACAGAAGTGGTACAATCAGATGATCAATTCCACGGAATGAAACCTTAGTAAACATGACACCAGGTGATCTAACCTCGCTCTGTTTTAATTTCCACGACATCGTTGGATTCAAATTACTGACGGGCGACTCTGAGGCTGCCCAGTTTTTCTCTGCAGAATACCAGCTCCACCAGGTTGAAGCCTTGCCAGATGGCATTCCGCAAGTTATTCTCATCTTCCACCGGCTGGATGGTAAATTACCGGAGGGATTGGTATGGCATAGGCACAAACTTCTGGCCAAGTGGGCGTATACCATCAAAATCGGCCCTGAAAAAGTGATGATCGATGCCTACGGCAACCATCTCTCGGTGCCCATGATACATCATATGCTGGTGCATCCCAGTTTGCGGTACCTGGCGAGCTTCCAAAACATCATTATGCTGCATGCCGGGGCAGTAGCCTACCAGGGCCGTAGCCTGGTGTTGACCGGTAAGGGTGGGGTTGGTAAAACCACCATCACCTCGCTTTTATTATCACGTGGAGATGCAGGGTGGGCAGTGCAGGCCGATGATTATGTCTTTCTGACCCCGCAGGGGGAAAGCCTGGCCTACCTGACGCGTGCCCACCTCTACCGCAGCTTGCTGAGACCTATCCCGGAAATCTGGCATATGTTGACGGTTAAAGAGAAGTTCGAGCTTGAAATCTGGCGTTTGATCCGGGGATTAAGCAGGGGGCAGGTTAAATGGCCGGTGCGCGTCTCACTGACGCGGTTGTGGCCTGGTCACCCGGTTGTCAGGCGGGCTGTGCCTGTCGGGTTGGTGGTCTTGCAGCGTAATGGCAGGGAGCATCCCGGCTTATGGCGGGCGGATGTTGAAAAAGCACCGGTGGATGATTTGCTGGAGTTGAATTTCTCAGAAGCACGCCATTATCTTGATTTGACCCGGCAATGTATGCCCGATGAGGAATGGCAAACTTTTGTGGCGGGCTGGCGCCAGCGCGAACGTCAAATCCTTTTACGTTGCATCGAGAAAATTCCTGTATATGAGCTGGTTATTCAAGCTGGCGAGCAGATTCAGGATCATCCGGAATGGTTCGAGGCGCTTGCGCGTTTGGTTAAAACGGGGTGAGGTAGAGATGCAGCCAGAGATCAAGTCATCTTTCAACCGAGGTTGGGTACGCTGGCTGGGAACTGCAATGGCAACTGTTCTGTTCTTCTGGCTGCTGTTGCGCCAGGACTGGCATGCCACATGGGCTAACCTGAGCCAACTTTCCATTGGCCTGGTACTTCTGGCGCTATCATTCTATTATGCCGGGATGCTGGCAAACGCCTTCCGCTGGTATATCTTGCTTAAAACCCAGGTAGCTGGCATTTCACTCGTTGAGGTGATCAAGATTGTATTTGCCGGGGCTTTCGTCTCGAATTTCCTTCCTTCCACCGTCGGCGGAGATACGGTGCGCGTCATCAGCATACGCCGTTTTATCGCGGATTGGGAAGTGAGCGTGGCCTCGGTAGTGATCGACCGCCTCTTGAACGTCCTTGCCATGCTGGTGACGCTGCCTTTTACCTGGATAACATTTGGTGCGAAAATTCTGGCCATATTAAAGTTGACCAGTATTACGGGCACGGGATTGGCAGTTCAGGTATCCGCTCAACCAGTGGGATCTGGGGGAGTTTGGAAGCGTTCATTCAACCGGATACGCAGAGCACTGGCATTGTGGAAAAGCCACCCGTGGCAGCTTTGTCTGGCGTTTGTGATTGCCTGGTTGTCGATCTTTGCTATTTTTTGCGGTGTATGGGTGATTGCCCGTGGGTTGGGAATTCATGTAGCCCTTTATCAGGTAATGGGTATTAATGTAATCACGTACCTGTTGACCTTGCTGCCGATATCGATCAACGGATATGGCGTACGTGAAGTGGCGATGACCGCCCTGTATATACAGTTAGGCGCTACATTGGAACAGGCTTCGACGCTGGCGTTGATCACACGCTTTTTTATGCTGCTGGAAACCTTACCGGGCGCTATCTGGTTGGCCCAAATTATGCCAGATAAAAGCGTTTTTAAAAATTCTGGTCTTGCACCGGCAGGCCCATTGGACCCGCCGGTAATTCTGTGAGGTAATCTGAAGACGTGGGAGAAGACGCGGGAAGTGTGTTCATGAAGAAACGGTTGGCTACGGCTATGGCCTGGCTCATCCTGGGTGCTTTCCTGACATTGGCGATCCTTGAATTCTATTCGGGGGTTATCCTGTTAGGAAATGCACCATCTTTCGTATCAAAGCGTTTCCTGGTTTTCCTGGTTGGCCTGCTGTTACTGACAGCGGCCTGGTTATATGGCCTTTGGGCATGTTGGGCAGGAATTAAGCCGCGTATTATCGCATCCTTGCAGCTTGTGGTCGAACGGATTTCACTGCCAGTGCGTGGAATTCTTAGTTTTATCCTGGTTTTAATCCCTTCCATTGTATTCATCTTCAGTTCGTTTGGTTTATATGATACAGGTTTCTGGTTCCGCAGCACGATACTGCTGGCAGCAGCTTTCCTGGCAAATTTCGTATGGATGCCGCGCCTTCGTTCGATCAATTGGCTGCTGTGCTTTGCTACGGGAGTAACCATTTCGGGCGCTTTTTTTACCATGTCAGGCTGGCTTTCACGGATAACCAGTTATCCATTTTCCCTGAGCTGGTCAGAAGGCAACCGTTTCTGGGATTATTCGATCCCGTTTGCCAGCTATCGTTATTTCCGTCCGGATTCCTCACCGATTTTTACCTTTATCTCGTCGGGCAGGCAGTTATTGTGGGCAGTTGTTTACCTCATTCCCAATGTTCAAATTTGGGGTGTGCGCCTGTGGGATGCTATGACCTGGATCGTTTTTCCATTGGGACTTGGCTGGGCAGTAGTCTTCCGGCGCAGCCTCGCCAAGCCAGATTGGATCTGGAAAACGGTATTTGTCTTGTGGACTTTCTTATTTTTAAGCCAGGGTCCAATCTATGCTCCTTTACTGGTGTGCGCTATCCTGGTGGTGGTTGCTGTCCGGCAGCGCAGCCTGGTGGTGAGCATCATCCTGGTGGTGCTGGCAGCTTATTATGCCAACCTCAGCCGGTGGACCTGGACCTATGCTCCCGGCCTGTGGGCGGGTTTGCTGGCGTTGCTGGATATGAAAGAGCCGGGTTTCCAAAAGGGCCGTCTTAAAGAGTTCTTGCGCCCAGTTATTCTTGGGTTATCTGGCTATTTTGGCGGGCAGGTTTTACCGCAGCTGGTGGCCTGGCTGCAGGCAGGCAGCCAGGGAATTGCGTTATTGATTGACCCTTCTCGCAACCTGAGCCGCCAACCGTTGCTGTGGGACCGCCTGTGGCCCAACACTACCTATGGCCCTGGTATTCTGCTGGGGACAATTTGGGCCGGCTTGCCCGTGGTGGTTTTACTGGCCTGGTTGGCCTGGAAGCATATCTGGAAGGTGAACCTCTTGCAGTTGGCTGCGATGGTGTTCATCGGGTTGGCTTTCTATGGGGTTGGGTTGGTTGCCAGTACCAAAATCGGCGGCGGCAGCAACCTGCACAACCTGGATATGTTCTGGATCACGCTGGTGATGGTGGCCGGTTGGGCGTTGAGCGAACTGGCGCCGAATTATGGGCGTTTAGGGTCAACCCGACGGGCTGCGGCGGGGTTGCTTTGTGTGGCCCTGGTTTCGCCAGCCCTGTTTGCCATTCAATATGGCTCGCCGCTTGTCCTGCCCAACAAGGAGCTAATTGTCAGCGTGTTGGATGGTATCCGCGAGAGTGTCTCCCGGGCGCAGCAAAAGGGCGAGGTGTTGTTCCTCGACCAGCGCCAGTTGCTCACTTTTGACCAGGTGCAGGGGGTTCCGTTGGTGGTCGAATATGAAAAGAAATTCCTGATGGACCAGGCTTTGGCGGGAAACGCCGCCTATTTTACCGGTTTTTATCAGGACCTGGCTAAAAAGCGCTTTACGTTGATTGTCAGTGAACCGGTAGCTGTGAAGCTCCAGGGCAAAGGAGTGGTTTTTGGCGACGAGAATGACGCTTACGTGCATTGGGTTTCGGGACCGCTGTCGTGTTATTATGAACCGCTTACCACCTATGAGGAAGTTTCGGTCCAGCTCCTGGTACCCCGCCAGGAACCGCTGAGGGATCCTAAGATTTGCCTGGCTCCATAAAGCTGGCAAGGATTAGCAAATGGTGAATCTTCCCTATTTTATCCCCCGTATTATCCGGCACTTTCTCCCCGATCCGGTGGTCAGGTATTTACTGAACCAGGCATGGATCATCAAACCGGGGCCTGAAACGATCTTACCTTCGGTAGCGGTGGAATATTACCAGCAGGCTCTGCATGCCAGGAGTATCGATCTTGACGGAAAGCGGGTAATGATTTTTGGGTATGGGGGTAATTACGCGGTGGGGTGCAGCCTGTTGCAGGCAGGCGCCGGGCACGTGGTGTTGTGTGAGAAAGAAGGATTTCCTGATTACCGCCGTAATCGGGAACTGCTGCCTGAATTTGATCGCTACCTGACGCTTGAAAACCACCAGGTCCTTCCTGACCCCAAATATTTTACATTGCTACACGGCGATATTCGGACTCTGGCAGTTCAGCAACCGCCTGCCCTGGTGGACATTGTATTAAGTTCCTATGTATACGAACATCTCAGCGCGGCTGATGAGGTAACCGCTGCACTTGTTTTGCTGACCGCACCGGGTGGGGTCCACCTGCATTTTATCGACCTACGCGACCACTATTTCCTCTATCCCTTTGAAATGCTGTGCTATTCGGAGCAAACCTGGCAGCGTTGGCTGAACCCGAGTAGCAACCACAACCGCTACCGTTTACCTGATTACCAGAAACTTTTCGCCCGGCACTTCCAGAAGGTGGAAATTCAAATTCAAGCAACCGATAAACACGCTTTCGAACTCGCCCGCAGCCGCATCCGCCCCGAATTCCTGACCGGGGACGAGGAGATCGACGCAGTCACGATGATTTACGTGCTGGCCTACCGCTGAACGGCTGCCCTGCCTGGAGGGATGGTTGAGCTTCTTACTCCGTAATTTCGATCAAATTGCAGCGTTAGGCGGCTGGATCGTCTTGTGGACGCTGGGTGGGTGGTTGATCGCCCGCAGGGCCTTCAGCCTGCAGCCAGATGAACAGGCCATGGTCGGCCTGGCGGTGGGCCTGGTGATGGAAGACCTGCTGGTGAATTTCCTGGCCCCATTCATGTCATTCCCGTTGGCGTGCTGGTTGGGGGTGGGTCTCGTATTTATTATTGGATTGGTGTTGGCATTGCCGGATGGTTGGCGCTCGCTTTTCACCATCCGACCTGCGCAGCGCTCTGTAAGAGTGGTGCCGGGGCAGTGGGCGACCTTGTTGCTGCTGGCAGTCCTTTTCACCGCCATTGGGCGCGGCATGGCAATCTTCGATGATTATGCCCATCTGCCAACCGTCTCGCTGATGGCAACCGGCGATGTCCCGCCGCATTTCAGCCTGGACCCCGGCGTTCCATATGGTTACCATTACTTTTTGCTGTTGTTCGCAGCCCAGGTCGTCCGCTTAGGGCAACTTTTCCCCTGGGTGGCGCTGGATTTCAGCCGGGGGTTGTCATTGGCGCTGGCGGTGGTGTTGATGGGTATTTGGACGCGGCGCCTGACGCGCAGCCACCTGGCAGGTATCCTGGGCGGAGCGTTTCTGGTATTGGCCTCGGCCACGCGCTGGCTTCTATTGCTGCTGCCGCCCAATTTTTTAGACAGTATTTCCCAAACCGTACAGATGATCGGCAGTGGCGCTACCAGCGGCGCCAGTCTTTCGGAAGCCCTGGTCCGCCCTTGGGCGATGGATGGCGGTGGTCCCATACTTTTCCCGTTTGCCTTCGCCAGCGGCATTCTAAACCCGGGGGTGGTTACCGTGCACGGGGCCACAGGGGTAATGAATTACGTGGTGCTGCTGGCGCTGCTGCTGACCTTCAACCGCTGGCGCAACTGGCTGGGCGGGCTGGTGACGGTTTTCCTGGTGGCTTCGACTGGCCTGCTGGGAGAAACCGGCCTGGCGCTTGGCCTGGTCGCCTGGTTCTTGATCAGCCTGGGATATGTGATCACGCATAAAAGCTTCCGGCTGCCGCGCTCATTATGGACCTGGTGGGTGGTGGTGCTGGCCGGCAATCTGCTGGCCGTGTTGGAGGGCGGGGCCTGGACGGATATCCTGCACGGTCTGCTGGATAAGCTGGTGTTTGGCGAGGTACAGACTTCTTACCAGACCATTGGTTTCCAACTGGTCTGGTCGCCGGCGGTTGTCTCGGCTCACCTGGGGGTGCTGAACCTGTTGAATTTTCGCCAGCTCATCGTGGCGTTGTGCGAGATCGGTCCGGTGCTGCTGGCGTTGCCGTTGGTCTTTATCTGGGGTGTCAAAGCTTACCGCAGCGGGCGCTGGTATGAAGCATCCTTTATCCTTTCTGGCCTGCTGACGCTGGGGATGCTGTTCGTGCAGTTTTCCGGCTCCACCGGGGTACGCAACACCTCACGCCTATACAGTTTTACCAACCTGTGTTTGCTCTATGCCGTACCGCTGGTGTGGATCTGGGCGCGCCAGCGTATTATGCTGCTCAAATACCTGGCAGGCATTCTATTGGGGATCACCATGCTGGGCGGGATTGTCTTATTCGGAATCGAACTGGTCGCCATCCCGCGGCCGGTCGAGTCCTATTTTTTGAATGAGCTGGACGCCCGTATGTTTAAAAATTATTGGAACCGCCTGGAGCCGGGGGCTTTGATTTTTGATCCTTCCCCTTCACGCGCCCCGGCAGTCTTCGGCCGTCCGACGAATTCATCCTACACCTGGTTCGAGGATAAGCCAGCATGGGAAAAACTGGTCAAAGACCCCGACCCGGCGGCTATCAGCCAGGCGGGTTTCGATTACATTTACCTGGGCAACACTTACTGGCAGGACCTTGATCCCAAAACCCGTCTGCGTTTCCAAAACCCGTGCGTGATAACAATCGACCATTATGAAAACGCCATGCGCGAGACGCGCACGCTGTATGATATCCGCGCCTGCCGCTGAATTCAACTATCTTGCCTTTTAATTTGTTTCTGTTATACTCTTAATACATTAAGAACCTTTCCAAAAATCATAAGAGCCGCTTTTTTGAGTGCAAAGGCACTCGAAAAAGCGAACCCACCCTGGATTTCGGATAGAACCTCAATCGATCAGGAAAGGAGAGCTGCCATGCAATTTTCAGTACGCGATTGGATGATGGACCTGGTGGTCTTCATCGAACCGGATAGTACCGTCTTAGACGCGCTGGCAATGATGCGCCGCCGATATATCCACAGCCTGATCGTAAACAAAAGCAAGGATAGTCCCGAATATGGGATCGTCACTTCGACCGATATCTGCGATAAGATCATTGCCCTGGAGCGCAATCCGGCGGAGATTCAAGTCAGCCAGATCATGAACTCCCCGTTGGTTACGGTGAAAGAAGGTATGTCCCTCAAGGAATGCGCCAGGCTGATGAACAAGTATCACATCCACCATCTGCCGGTGGTAAATGAGCAGGATGTCCTGGTTGGCATGGTCTCATCCACCGACTTTCTGGTAGCGGCTGAGGCTATGGGGCGCGGCCCGGATGATAAAATCGTCTAGATCAAACTCTTGAAAAGAGCCGAAAATTTGAGGGCGTGCGGGTGCTTTGCTCCCCGATCACCCTCAAATTTCCGTTTTTTACGGGGAGCATCGAGTATAATCTGCGTAATGCTGCGTAAACATTGTTTCACTTTTATTTTCGCTATCCTGATGATTCTGCCGTTGGTTATGTTCTCGCGCCCGGTGCAGGCCGCCGAAATCGGTTCCGCGGCAGATTTGATTGCCGCAATTAACGCCGTGCGCGCCGCCCAGGGCAACCCGCCGCTGGAGGTCAATAATATTCTGATGGCAACCGCCCAGGCCACGGCTGAAACCATGGCGGCCGGCAAATTTTGCTCGCACATCGGCAATGTCAGTGGTCGCGTAGCCGCGGCCGGCTACGGCGGTGGGGCCAAGGTGTGGGCCACGGAAAATATTTCCTGCGGTCCTAAATCGGTGAAGGACGCTGTCTATACCGATTGGACCGACCCGGATCACATGCTGCCGATGACCTACGCAGCTTATAAACATATTGGCGCCGGTGTGGTCGATGACAATGGCTACGCCTATTACGTGGTGCACGCCGCGTATACTTCCGGCGGATCCAACAGTAGCAGCCCGGTACAAAACTCCATTAATCAGGCCGGGGCGACTGCTACCATCCAACCGATCATCCCGGTGGTAACGGTGACGCCCCAGAAGGACGGCAGCCTCATCCACGTGGTCCAGCCAGGGCAGACCCTGTGGGCCATTGCCATTGCGTATGGGGTCAAGATCGCTGACCTGGTGAAGTGGAACAATTTATCGGCCAATTCGGCCATCTACGTGGGACAAAAGCTGATTGTGGCGGGGACTCCGGCCCCTACCCTTACACCGACCATCACTAACACCCGCCGGCCGATCACGCGCACGCCTACAATCACCAAAACGCCGCGCCCGCCCAGCGAGACTCCGGCTCCAACCCTGACGCCAACCCCAACCACCCGACCGGTTCTGCCGCCAATCTCTGCGCTCGAAGCGGTCAACCGGCGCTGGCTGGGGATTGGCCTGGTTGCAGCCTGCGCCGCCGGACTGTTGTTTGTGCTGATCAACAGCTTTAAGAAAAAATAATCGTAAAAGGGTGGATGGTTAGCGGATAGGGGGGGTTATGCGATCATTGTGAGTCGAATCATGCAGGAAACTCGTCCGATGCGGATTGCACGTAAAGCTCTCAGTCTCATCTTTCTCTTTTTTCTGATGTCAAGCACATTCCTGCCAGCACATACGGTGCTGGCACGCGCGCCTTTTGCCACGCCGGCCGACCTGATCGCAGCGGTGAATGCATACCGGGCGCCCAGGGGCCTCCCGCCATTGGAGCCGAATACGGCGCTAATGGGAATTTCACAGGCGCAGTCCGATTACCAGGCACTGATGGGTGCCTGCGATCACACCGGGCCGGATGGCTCGCGGCCGATTGACCGGGCTTATGCGGCGGGTTTCGGTAACGGAGCTATTATTTTTATATCGGAAAACATCGCCTGCCTGCCGGCAGACACGCCAGCCAGCGCGGTGGTGGAAATGTGGGCCGGCGCTGACCCGCTGCACCTGGGGACGCTGGTAAAGGCGCAGTATAAGCAAATCGGGGCAGGGGTCGCCGAGCTGGATGGCACTGCCTATTTCACGTTGGACGTTGGCGTAGTGGCGGGGGGCAGAATGCCCACCTTCACCCCGGCTGTTCCATCGGCGCCTGGCAGCACACCGCAGGGCAGTGGAACTCCCCTGGCGATCTCTGAATATATGATCCCGGTGCGGCGAGCAACGCCCTTGCCTGACGGCAATACCATCCACCTGGTGCAGTACGGGCAGACGCTGTGGGCGATCGCCATCGCTTATGGGATAAAAATCGCCGACATCGTCAGGCTGAATAACCTCGAGCCGGGTAACCCGCTGATCTATATGGGGCAGAAACTGCTGGTGCGCCGCGGGCCTACTGCCACGGTCTCCCCAGCCGTCACGCTTACCCGCGTTAACCCTACTCCCGCTCCAACCCAACGGATGACTGCCACCCGGCTGCTAGAGCCGCCCACACCAGCCCCCAGCCCTACGGTTTTACCTCTGCCGGAACATGCCTTCGACCGGCGTACGCTGGGAATTGGACTGATCGTCGCCTGCGGGGTAGGCTTGCTAGTGATGATATTACTGCAATTCAAGCGGTCGCCATGAGGCTGGCCATGGATTATATCAAATCATGAAATCTTCGCCGCGCCACTGACCATGATCGGGCGCATGCGGTACAGGATGGTAGTCTTCCCCGTTGGAACCGTTGCGGTTCCCATTCCCGTTGCTATCGACGACCAGCGCAGGATGTTCGACCACATGCATGTGCAGTTTCGCTTCTACTGCTTCCAGGCGGGTCATCACGGATGCCAGCGAATCCCCGATGGCGTCGGGCAGCTTGTTATGGTCCAGGTCGGGTTGGTCTTCTGGGCGGTGCTTACTGCGCCTGACCACCTGCCCGGGCACGCCGACTACCACCGAGTCAGGCGGGACGGTTTTGACCACCACCGCATTCGCCCCAATCCGGCTGCTTTCTCCGATGGTGATGGCGCCCAGGATCTTGGCTCCAGCCCCGACTACCACGCCATCTTGCAGGGTAGGGTGTCGTTTGCCTTTATTCAAGCTGACGCCGCCCAATGTAACCCCATGGTAAAGGGTGACATCGCGCCCGATTTCAGCGGTTTCGCCAATCACCACACCCATGCCGTGGTCGATGAAGAACCCCGGGCCGATGATGGCGCCCGGGTGAATTTCAATTCCAGTCAGGGCGCGGGTAAACTGCTGAAACATTCTACCCAACAGCTTCAGGTTGTGGGTCCACAGCCAGTGGGACAGGCGGTAGCCCCACAGGGCGTGCAGCCCTGGGTAGGTCAGGATGACCTCCAGCGTGCTGCGCGCCGCCGGGTCACGTTCAAACACAGCCCGGATGTCATCTTTCATATGATTGAATAGATCAGCCATAAAACCTATCCTTTATTCTACCAGGTCGGCGAAGAGGGCGGTGCTGAGGTAGCGTTCACCGAAGGAGGGGATTATCACCACGATCAGCTTGCCAGCATTTTCAGGGCGGCGGGCGACCTGCAGAGCAGCCCAGGTGGCTGCGCCGGAGGAGATGCCCACCAGCAGCCCTTCGCGTTGCGCCATGGCGCGTGCCGTGCGGAAGGCGTCTTCGCCCTTCACCCGGATGATCTCATCGTAAATTTTGGTGTTGAGCACTTTCGGCACGAAACCGGCGCCAAGCCCCTGGATCGGGTGCGGACCTTTTTGCCCGCCGGAGAGCACCGGGGAGGCATCTGGCTCGATAGCAATTATCTGTACCGCTGGCTTGCGGAATTTGAGCACTTCACCCACCCCGGTAATGGTGCCACCCGTGCCAACGCCGGCTACCACAATATCCACCTTGCCTTCCGTATCCCGCCAGATTTCCTCGGCGGTGGTGCGGCGGTGAATTTCCGGGTTGGCCGGGTTTTCGAACTGCTGGGGCACAAAGTAGCGCGGGTCGCTTTTTGCGAGCTCCTCGGCTTTGCGGATAGCGCCCGGCATGCCCTCACTGCCGGGGGTGAGAATCAGTTCTGCGCCATAGGCGCGCAGCAGGATGCGGCGTTCCTTGCTCATCGTATCGGGCATGGTCAGCACGCACTTATAACCGCGCGCAGCGCAGACCATCGCCAGGGCAATCCCGGTATTACCGCTGGTGGGTTCGAGGACAATCGTGTCAGGTTTGATCAATCCCGCTTTTTCAGCCGCGTCGATCATGGCCACCCCAATGCGGTCTTTTACACTGTGAGCGGGGTTATAAAATTCCAATTTTGCTGCCACCTCGGCCACGCAGCCTTCTGTCAGGCGCTGCAGACGGACCAGGGGGGTATTACCCACCAGCTCGGTAACATTATTTGCGATTTTCATCTTGATCTCCATCCAATCATAATTATTTTAAAAAAAAGGCCAACTGGTTAGTTAAAAATAAGCAGCAAACTGCTTTCACTCGCCCTACCGTTTGATTGGTGCGGGGCTGCAGTTCGCCGCCTGTCCCAGTTGACCTTCGATTTTATTGAAACCGGCGGTGACTACAGTCTCCGCCTCAGACACATGCATGCGAACATAAATTTACCCCAATTATTACCAAAAAATTCATAAATATTACAGGATATTATAACGGCAAAATTTAAATTGTCAAGGCGAAGTGGAGAGTCCTGAAGAACCTGGTTTCAGAATGCAGTTGCCTGCAACTTTTTTGGCACAAATCCGTATAATAGAAATGACGGGTAGACATACGCTGCTGAGTTTCGTTCGGCTGTATCGCTACAAAACCCAATCCTTGGGGTTTTAAATATTTAGTCCAATATATGTTCTATGGAGGGAACCATGAATGCTGGTGTTCGAAGTCGTCTGGCTATGGGGGTGCTTCTCGTTTTAATTGGGCTCGTTTTCCTGGCGCTGCAGTTTTCGCCATCCCTTGCTCAATGGTTCCAGGTAACGTTGTCCTGGCCCTTGATTGTGATAGGAGTGGGCGCGCTGCTGCTGCTCATCGGCCTGCTGACCGGTGCGCCGGGTATGGCGATCCCGGCCTGTATCGTGGCGGGGATTGGGGCGATCCTGTATTACCAGAACGCTACCAGCAACTGGATGAGCTGGTCCTATTCCTGGACGCTCATCCCTGGTTTTGTTGGGACCGGCATGCTGTTAGCGGGTGTCCTGGGCAGTAAGGAATATCACATCTTTCGCCGGGGTTTCTCGTTATTGCTGCTCAGCCTGATCCTGTTTATCATCTTCGGCTCGTTCTTCGGCGCATTCAGTTTCCTGGGAGTCTACTGGCCCTTGCTTTTGGTGGCGGCGGGCATCCTGATCATCATCCGGGCCTTTTTCCCGAGAAGGTAAAGGAGTAGAATATGCGCAGGGATGGTGTTTTTTGGGGTATTGTAGTGGTACTGGCAGGTTTAATATTGCTGGTGCAGCAGTTTTATGTGCTGCCGTCTGGTTTTTGGCCGGTTTTCTGGTCATCGGTGCTGATCCTGCTGGGGGTGTGGTTCCTGTTAGGGCCGGCCTTGTTCCGGCGAGAGGTGAAAGATACCCCCGTTTCTGTGCCCCTGGAAGGAGCGGCTGAAGCGGATGTCCGCATCCGTTATGGAGCCGGCGCGCTGCAGATCGGTGCGCTGGCTGCCGGGAGCAGCGATCTTGTTTCGGGCACCTGTATTGGCGGGGTTGACCTGGAAGTCAACCGCGGCCAGCAACGGGTGAAAGTACGTTTACATACGCCGCACGATGTCTTTTGGGGTTTCCCAGGCGAAATCGGACCTTATGGCCTGGCCTGGAATCTTGGTCTAAACCGCGGCATTCTCCTCAGGCTCAAGTTGGATGTTGGCGCCAGTGAGACGGTCCTTGAACTGGCTGACCTGATGGTACGTGAGCTGGATGTGAAAACTGGCGCCAGCGCCACGCGAGTCACTTTGCCTGCCGCGGCCGGTCTAACCAGGGTGGAGATCCATTCCGGTGCAGCTTCGGTCAATCTCCGCTTGCCGGAAGGGGTAGCCGGGCGCATTCACGTGGAAAGTGGGCTGGCGGGCATCAACGTGGATACCAGCCGCTTCCCCCAGGTGGGCGGCGGGTATGAAACGCCGGGGTTCGATGCGGCCGTCAATAAAGCGGAAATATCTGTTAAAACGGGTGTGGGGTCGATTGACATCCGGTAATAGGAGAATGCTTTGAAAACGATAAGCTGGCGGATCATTGTAGGTGTATTTTTACTGGTCGTGGGAGTAGTGGCTCTTTTGCAGAACCTTAAAATTGTGCCTACCTCGGGCGGCGTTTGGGACATCTTATTTTGTGCATTGTTCTCGGTAGCTGGACTATCGTTCCTGGTGGTCCTGTTCCAAAGCCGGGCCAGTTGGTGGGCCGCCATTCCAGGGATCATTCTTTTGAGCATAGGTGTTCTGATCGGCCTGAATGTCCTGGCTCCCCAAATAGGTGAGAAAATTGGGGGGATGGTTGTGCTGGGTGGGATTGGTCTGAGTTTCTGGGTGGTGTATATCCTGTCACCGCAGAACTGGTGGGCGATCATCCCGGGCGGTACACTGGTCACGCTGGCAGCCATTACGGCAGTACCTGATAATACTGGTCCAATCTCAGGCGGGCTGCTGTTCCTTGGCTTGGCGGTCACTTTTGGTTTGTTAGGCATCCTGCCGACGGGTAACCGCCGTATGAGCTGGCCCTGGATCCCGGCGGCGGCGCTGCTGGTGATGGGCATCATGATATCCATTTCAACTGCCCAGTGGCTTAATATTGTCTGGGGAGCGGTCCTGATCCTGGCAGGGGTGTACCTGGTGACCCGCACCGTATTGCACAAGAAGGAATAGCCTGCGTTTGACGTAGCTGCTCCTTAAATTTGGTAGAAGGATTCGCAATGGGAACTTTTTAATGGTTTAATCGTCAATACTAAGACAATTAACCTATATGAGGAGCAGAACCGTGAAAAACAAAATTCTAATTGCAATTTTCAGTATGATCCTGGTTGTTTCATTGGCGGCCTGCGCCGGGGGTAACACTGCCAACGATCAAAAAATTCAGCCTCAAATCAGTGTGACCGGCAGCGGACAGGTTTACCTGACTCCGGATGTGGCTTATATCAATATTGGCGTAAAAAGCCAGGCGGATAAGGTGGCAGATGCCTTGAAGAAGAATAATGACCAGGCGGCTGGGGTTGCCAGCGCCTTGAAAGACCTGGGCATTGATGCGAAGGATATCCAGACCAGTGCTTTTAATGTATATCCCCAGCAGGAATTTGGGCCAAATGGCGAAGTGACGAAGACCTATTATGTGGTGGAAAACACCGTATACGTCACGGTGCGGAATTTACAAGGCCTGGGACAGATGTTGGATGCGGTTGTGCAGAATGGCGCCAATACCATCAATAGTATCCAGTTTGATGTGCTGGATAAGTCAAAGGCCATGTCTGAAGCGCGCAAACTGGCTGTGCAGGATGCCCACAATCAGGCTCAGGAACTGGCGGATGCGGCGGGCGTAAAACTGGGCTCATTAACCTCGTTGAGCGTTTTTATAAGCAGCGGCCCTACGCCGGCTTTCCAGGGTAAAGGCGGCGCCAGCGCCGATTCTACCAGCCAGGTACCAGTTTCAGCCGGGCAGCTTATCATCACCATGGATGCCAATTTGATATATGTGATTACGCAGTAGGTTTTTTGTACTTATTTCAACCACAATACCAGGTAATAGCCGATAACGGCTGCCCACAACCACGAGTCGATGCGGTCCATGGATCCGCCGTGCCCGGGCAGCAGGTTGCTTGAGTCCTTCAGCCCGAACTGCCTTTTCAGCATACTTTCACCCAGGTCACCCAATGGGGCCAGAACGCTGATGACTGCGCCGATGATCAGACCATCCAATGGGGTAACTGCCGGGGTGACCAGGTGCCAGCAGGCCGCCAGGAGGGGCGTCAAAATCAGCGCAAACAGGATGCCCCCCAGGTAGCCTTCCCAGGTTTTCTTGGGTGAGACGCGTGGCGCTAATTTATGCTTGCCAAAGTTTTTTCCGATCACGTAACCGCCAGTGTCTGCCCAAATCGCGGCCGGGATGACAGTCAGCGTCCACCATGCTCCATTAGGAATGGAGCGGATTGAGATCAGGTAAGCCCCGATCCAACCCAGGTACATCACGCCAGCCAGAGTGACCGCGAAACTGGCGGCTGAACAATCTGTGCCGCGCTCATAATCAACGGTGTGGACAAACATGGCGCTGAGCACAATCAGGCTCAACAGCAGCTCACTGTAGTTGAAATTAAACACCACCCTGCTGAACCACAGCAGCACGACGCCGCCTATAACGATCACCCGCGATGGGCAAAACCCTCCCAGTCTGAACATGTTCCAGTATTCCCAGGACGCGGTCCCCAGGAAGCCCAGGATTAGCAGGGCATAGATCCAGCCGCCAAAATAAATAGCGCCCACCGCCAGGGGGATCAGAATGATTGTAACGATGAGGCGCTGGACCATGAATTATCCGGTTTATCTCTTTTATTCAGGCACACGCGGAGATTCGCCCAAAGCGGCGGTCACGCTTGCTGTAATCTAACAGTGCTTTACGCAGTTCTTCCTTATCGAAATCGGGCCACAAGGACTTGGTAACGTACCACTCAGAATAGGCGCCCTGCCAGATTAAGAAGTTGCTGATGCGCATTTCCCCGGAAGTACGGATGATCATATCTGGATCGGGCGTCCCGGCGGTAAATAGATATTGGCTGATGAGTTCTTCGGTCACATCTTCTGGTTTTACACCAGCGTGCAGCATGGCTTGGATGGCGCATACGATCTCGTCCCGTCCGCCGTAATTAAAGGCGATGTTCAAAACCAGCCGGGTGTTGTTCTTGGTTAATTCAATCGCCTGCAGCACCTTGTCCTGCAGGGTTGGGCTCAGGTACTCCAGCCGGCCGATGTGGCGCAGGCAGACACCTTCCTTGTTCAGTTCCCCCAGCTCTTTATCGATCACATCTTCAATGATATGCATAAGGCCATCTACTTCATCCTTCGGCCGGCTCCAGTTCTCGGTTGAGAAGGCATAGATCGTCAGGTATTGTATGCCAAATTCAACGCTGGCCCGGATCACACGGCGCAGGTTCTCGGTGCCGGCGCGGTGCCCGGCCAGCCGCGGCAAACCACGCTTGGCTGCCCACCGGCCGTTGCCATCCATGATGATGGCGATATGGGTAGGGATTTTGCTGGGTATTTCGCTGGTTTTTTCCGGGCTCATTTTTTATTCCTGGAGCTAAACCTCCATGATTTCCTTTTGCTTCTTTTCCCCAACCCCATCAATTTGCTGGATCATGCGGTCCGTGAGTTTCTGCAACTCATCTTCGCCGTGTTTTAAATCATCTTCGGAGATAAGTTTTTCGTGCTCGAACTCCTTCAAGTCCTTGATCAGGTCACGGCGCACATTACGCACCGCTACCCGGGATTCTTCCAGGTGGGCATGCACGACTTTTACCAGCTCACGGCGTCTTTCCTCGGTGAGGGGCGGCAGGTTCAGACGGATGACTTTGCCATCGTTGTTGGGGGTTAATCCCAGCTCTGAGACCAGGATGGCGCGCTCGATGGCCTTCAAGGTGGTGCCGTCAAATGGCCGGATGAGCAGGCTGCGCGGCTCGGGCACGCTGATGCTGGCCAGCTGCATCAAAGGGGTGGGGGAGCCATAAAATTCCACTTGTAAGTGTTCGATCAGGGCTGGAGAAGCGCGCCCGGTGCGGATGGTGACCAGGACATTTTCCAGGCTTACGATGGCGGACTTCATTTTGGTCTCGGCTTCCTTGACAGTTTCCTTAATCACGGCATTCCTCCACTTGAAGTCATGATGGTTTTAGCAAATTAATGCAGCCTGACTGAGGGCAATTTTGCCAAACGTTACTTAAGCATACCTCAATTTGATAAAAAATGCCACACTATCGATCTAAAGGGTGCGTTTCAATTTCCTGGAGAGGAACTGGCGAATTGAGGGTTACCTTCTTTCGCCGCACTTCCCCTGGAACTGAAACGCACCCGATCTAAATTACTCTTTACCCCAGGACCAAAGACCAGGTATTCCTGGCTGGCCTGGCCAAAGTCTGAATATATCCCGCGGTAGGCAGGCGGTAGCAAGGCTGCCATCTGGTACATGATTTCAGTAGTAATTTGCTCGCGCACTTCTTTACCCAGGCTGACCCCCAGTTTGAGCGAAAATGGATTTCCAACCACGATGTGGAAACCGGTGCGCTTGAGGCGCCGGAGGTTATGCAAGATGGATTCCCCGCCGTAATATACCATCGGTTGGATTGGGGCGCCCGAACGCGCCGCCAGCAGCACGATTCCGGGGTAACCTTTCTGCAGTTTGCCAGTCTGGCTGCGAGTGCCTTCAGGCGCCACGACCACTATCCGCCCGGCGGTCAACGCCTGTTGGGCGCGCTGAAAGGCCTGCATGTCAACCACGCCCCGCCGGATCGGGATGGCTCCCCAGAAGTTAAATAGCCAGCGCGACCAGATCGTGTCCCAGGTTTCGATCTTGGCAAAACCAGTCGTCGAGCGGGGCTGCATGTGGGTGAAAATCAATGGCACTTCGATGGAATTGATGTGGTTGACCGTCAGGATCAGTGGGCCTTTCTGGGGGATCAAGTCCAATTGGGCGTCATCCACCTGGCAGGCGATGCGCGTCAGGCCTTTGATACTGAAATTAACCAGGCGGAAAGCGAGTGTCATTCGATATAAGCCATGATCATTTAATTTTATCGCTACGAATTTAGTCGTCAGATTTTATCTTTAAAAATACGATTGAAATTGTCACAACAAAATTAATTTTAACAGATTAACTCTAATTGGCGCGGCAGGGTTTCCATGCTGAGCTGCTGACCTTCGGTGCACATGGTCTCGCCATCGGCATGTGCCGGGATTGAGCCCTTGAGGGCGGTGACGGTCACTTTGTGGCCCAGGCAGGTTTTCACCGCCGGGTGACCGGCTTGTTTGCCCTGGATGTAGCGCACCAGTAAAATGATCATCTGCAATTTGTTGACCTGCTTCACGATGTTCAGGTCGAACAGGTTGTCATCTGCTTTGCCATTGGGTGCCAGCATAAAACCACCCCCCAGTCGCCGCCCGTTCATTATCGATACCATCAGCGAGTCCTGCGTGATGACCTGGTCATCATATTCGATTTTCAATAGGGGCGCCTTGTAGTACACAAAGATGGACTGGAGCGCTGCCACAATGTAAGAGGCGAAGCCGCTCA